>JABEBX010016699.1_pt1 | contig 28805 bp, 33 predicted proteins | sample 7245971 | NCBI WGS metagenome assembly JABEBX01 (sample SAMN14506365, study PRJNA622280) | hot springs metagenome | biome: hot spring [ENVO:00000051]|acidic hot spring [ENVO:00002120]; feature: spring [ENVO:00000027]|sediment [ENVO:00002007]; material: sediment environment [ENVO:01001048]... | reverse complement strand
TCTTCGATGGCTTTGTTCAACTCTTCAAGTTCCAATTCGAGTCTTTTCTTTTGGTAGTTGTAAAAGTCTTTGAGTTCTTCCTTTGTCATGTATCCTCTTTCACCATAACCTCTACCATAGCCACATCCTCTGCCATAACCCATGCCAGTTCCTCTTCCATAACCTCTACCGTACGTTGGATATTCAAAATCATCTCTCCACATCTTTATCACCTCTTCTTTAATTTGAGTTTCATATATAAGAGTATATCACTTATATGATGCAAAGTCAATATGCCTGTTATCCCCTCAACTGTGAAGTTCGAATTTTAAAACAGATGATGGCTTGTTTAAAATGAATTGAGACCCGAACCAACCTCAGATATGAGCAGTTGTAATAATCTTTACAAGGATTTCTACTATGGCAACTACCAATATTATTTGTATTATAAGTTTGACTTTAGTTTTGCTTATCTTATGCATCAGAGCAACACCAGTTATACCACCTAATATTCCTGCTATTGCAACTATGGCCATGTCCGTTAATCCACTTCCCATATTTCCATTTCTCATTCTCATACCTACATAATACAGTATTAAAGCCTCTGACGATACTATGAGTGCTGATGCTGCTGTATTCGCAGAAACCTTCTTTGAATCGGTGTATAGGGATGCGTATGCGAGTAATGCAATTGGCGCCGCATCCATACCTATAAATCCTCCTAAGTAACCTTGTATAGCACCAAAAATTATTAAAGAGATTATTCCTGCAGTCTTTCTTGTTGCCTTAGGTTTCTTGCTCATATTGTATAACGCATATATCAGAAATCCTTCAAAAGTAGCAAGAACTATTAGCTGGGAAACCATCTGATGTGTTAAATATCCAAGAGGTACTAGAAATATTGCTGCTCCTCCAACTATTGCAACCTTCTTCCATTCTATTAGTTTTTTCTTGTGATTTAACGCTGTAGCCACAGTTAATTCTCCAACATTTTGCATTAATCCAAGTATCAACGCTAACTGAACGGCTATTCCAAGAGTCATATAATTTGGTATTAATACGCCTGCTGCTCCCATTCCCGCTATTGCAAATATTGAGGCTAATCCATATGTCAATACTCCAATTAATCCAGCATGCAACATTTTTAACCATCATCCTTCATCATAATTATTTGCCGTTTTGTTTTCAGATGTTCAAGAAACTTTCCAAACCAAAAACATCATTTGTATTCTCTCTGCGAAAGGTCTCACCATGACCATACCAACCGTAGTTCCTAAAATAACCACATTTTTTTCCGTACGTTGGATATTCAAAATCATCTCTCCACATCTTTATCACCTCTTCTTTAATTTGAGTTTCATATATAGGAGTATATCACTTAAATGATGTAAAGTCAATACCTCGAATTGCTTCATAAAAAATGGCGTATGGCAAATGGCGAGTTGACATTTCAATTTTTTTGTGGTATATTTTTGGCAAGGTGGTAAAATGGTTAATTTTCCTTTACAAGTAATTTCTGAAAATAACAATTGGTGGTGGTACCGCACCTGATGCTGAGGGTGAAGGTACTCTTTTGCCATAAAGTCCAGCATCGGGGATCTTTAAAATAAAGATCCCCGATTTTTTATTTTACAAAGATTGGAGGGATCGTAATGATTAAGGAAGCCATTTCGAAAATAATTTTGGGAAAAGACCTTGATCAGCATGAGGCAAAACAAAACATGGATGAGATAATGAGCGGAAACTCAAAGCCATCGCAGATAGGTGCTTTTCTAATTGCGCTTAGGATGAAGGGCGAAACTGTTGATGAAATAACTGGTTTTGCAGAATCCATGAGAGAAAAGGCAAATAGGCTAAACATCGATCCTCAATATGCCATAGACACGTGTGGAACTGGCGGAGACGGTGGCAAAACCTTTAACATTTCGACTGCCGTTGCCATAATAGCGGCCGCTGGCGGTGTCAAAGTCGCAAAGCATGGAAACAGGGCATCATCGAGCAAAAGCGGCAGTGCGGATGTCCTGAAAGAGTTAGGCGTTGAGATCGAGATGGAACCACAGATGGTAAAGGCCGAAATAGAAGAGGTAGGCTTTGGATTTTTATTTGCCCAGAAATACCATACCGCGATGAAATACGTTGCCGATGTTAGAAGGGAACTTGGAACGAGAACGATCTTTAACGTACTTGGCCCCATCACAAATCCAGCATTTGTAAAGGGGCAACTGCTTGGCGTCTACGATAAAGCCCTTGTTCACCCAATCGCAGAGGTGCTTCTGAATCTTGGATGTGAAAGAGCGATGGTTGTACACGGAGAAGATGGTCTTGATGAGATAACCACAACATCACGCACATTTGTAAGCGAAGTTAAAGATGGAAAGATCAGCGATTACATAATAGATCCACTGAATTTCGGGATTCCGTACGCAAATTTGGACGACATAGCAGGAGGAGATCCTCAAATGAATGCCGTGATAATAAAAGATATTTTTGAAGGTAAAGGCGGAGCCCAAAGGGACATAGTCGTTTTAAATGCCGCAGCGGCGCTATACGTTGGAAAAGCCGTTGAAAATCTAAGAGATGGAATTTCAACGGCAGAATCAATTTTAGACTCGGGATTGGCACGTGAAAAACTCGATCAGATAATAAAATTCGGGAAGGTGAGATTATGATACTCGACGAAATAGTGAAATACAAACTTTCAAAGGTCGAATCGCAAAAAAAGCAGATGCCCATCGATCTTTTGGTGAAATCATCGTCGATCGAAAAAAGAGATTTTAAAGGTGCCATCTCAAATGGCTGTCCCGCCATAATCGCGGAGATTAAAAAATCTTCTCCATCAAAAGGCATAATACAGATGGATTTTTCCCCTCAAAAACAGGCAGAGATTTACGAACTCGCAGGCGTTAACGCCATCTCCGTTTTAACAGAAGATAGGTATTTTGACGGAAGAGACGAATACCTCAAATTGGTAAAAGATAAGACAAAAAAGCCCATTTTGCGCAAAGATTTCATCGTAGATGAGTATCAAATAAGAGAATCCAAAATTCTTGGTGCCGATGCCATTTTGCTGATAGTCGCAATCCTTCAAAAAAATCTGAAAGACTTTTACGAATTGGCAAAATCTTTGGAAATGGATTCTCTCGTCGAGGTACACGACGAAAAAGAACTTGAAATAGCGCTTGAATGTGGATGCGAAATCATAGGCATAAACAACAGGAATTTAAAAGATTTCACCGTTGACTTCACGACCACAGAACACCTCGTTAAGAAGATACCAGATGAAGTTACCGTCGTATCGGAAAGCGGTATAAAAACGGTCAAAGACGTAAAATACCTCTCTTCAATTGAAGTAGATGCCGTTCTTATAGGAGAAACCCTTATGAAAATGAGCAAAGATGAGATTTTAAATTTCGTCAAAGAGGCAAGATCGAAATGACAAAGGTAAAAATTTGCGGATTGAGAAGAATGCAAGATATCGAGTATGCAAACCAACTTCAACCAGATTACGTAGGCTTTGTCTTTTCACAAAGCAAGAGAATGATAAGCAAAGAAAGTGCGAAAATGCTCATCGACCATCTCGACGTACGCATAAAAAGAGTTGGGGTTTTCGTCAACGAAAAAATCGAAAAAGTAAATGAAATGACAACGTCGCTTGGTCTCGATGTCATTCAGTTGCACGGTGATGAGGATTATGACTACGTTGAGAATTTAAAAGAAATCCTCGATGTCGAAGTGTGGAAAGCGTTGAGAATTAAAGGAATTACGGACCTTCAAAGGGAGGTAAATGCAGATAAAATTTTAATCGAAGGTTTTGTGAACGGCCTTTACGGTGGTACTGGAGTTAGGTTTGATTGGAGTTTGATTGAAAATTTTGAATTCAAAAGGCCCGTGATACTTGCCGGCGGCTTGAACATTTCAAACGTTGAAGAAGGCATAAAAAAGGTTAGACCTTATGCCGTGGATGTTTCAAGTGGGGTTGAAACAGACGGGTACAAAGATTTCGAAAAAATGAAAGAATTCATTGAGAAGGTGAGAATTTTATGAAGGGACGATTCGGAAGATTCGGAGGACAATACGTGCCTGAAACGCTCATGAATGCGTTAATTGAACTTGAAGAGGAATTTGAAAATGCCATGAAAGACGAAGAATTCTTAAAAACGTACAGGTATTATCTAAAAGAGTATGATGGAAGGCCAACTCCGCTTTATTACGCTGAAAACCTTACACAAACCCTCGGTGGTGCGAAGATATACCTAAAAAGAGAAGATTTAAATCACACTGGAGCCCACAAGATAAACAACGTGCTTGGTCAGATTCTGCTTGCTAAGAGAATGGGAAAGAAGAGGGTTATAGCCGAAACAGGAGCAGGCCAACACGGCGTCGCCACCGCAACAGGAGCGGCAAAATTCGGAATGGAATGCGAAATTTTCATGGGAGAAGAAGACATACAACGACAATCGCTAAATGTCTTCAAAATGAAATTACTCGGCGCGCAGGTAACACCCGTTAAAACTGGCACTAAAACTTTGAAGGATGCCGTAAATGAGGCGATAAGAAATTGGGTATCAAATGTGGATACAACCTTTTACATCATGGGTTCCGTTGTGGGACCGCATCCATATCCAACGATGGTAAGAAATTTTCAAAGGGTAATAGGAGATGAAGCGAAACTTCAAATACTTGAAAAAGAGAGAAGATTGCCTGACTACATAATAGCATGTGTGGGAGGCGGTAGCAATTCCATGGGCATTTTCTATCCATTCATCGAAGACAAAGATGTTCAATTGATAGGCGTTGAAGCGGGCGGAATGGGAATAGAAAGTGGAAAGCATGCGGCGACCTTTTACGGAGGTTCAACTGGCGTACTTCATGGCATGATGACTTACATACTTCAAAACGAGGAAGGACAGATTTTACCAGTTTATTCTATCTCGGCTGGCCTTGATTATCCCGGCGTTGGACCCGAACATGCGTACCTCAAAGAAAGCGGCCGCGCAAAATACGTTTACGCAACTGATAAAGAAGCACTTGATGCCTTCATCGCCCTTTCGAAGATTGAGGGAATAATTCCTGCACTCGAAAGCGCTCATGCGATCGCATACACCATGAAAATTGCACCAAAACTTGACAAAAACAAAATAATAATCGTAAATCTCTCGGGCCGCGGGGATAAAGATGTTGACATAGTCTCTAAATTCATGGGGGTGAGCTTATGAACAAAATAAATGAGAAATTCTCACGTCTCAAATCGAATAGACAAAAAGCGCTTATAACTTTTATAACGGCCGGCGATCCCGATGCCGAAACCACGGTGAAAGCCATCAAAGGAATGGAATACTACAATTCGATCTTCAAATACGGCGTAGAAAAATTTCTCGAAGAGTCAAGCGAGGCAGGAATAGACGGCATCATAATACCAGATCTTCCAATAGAAGAAAGGTCTGAAATATCCAATTTGATGAATAAAAAGGGCATAATTCTCATTCCGCTTGTCGCTCCAACGTCTCGAGAAAGAATACGTGCCATCGTCGAAAATGCAGATGGATTTGTTTATTGTGTTTCTGTCAACGGCGTGACGGGTGCAAGAGAAAAAATAGGCACCGATCTCAAATCTTACATGAATACCGTCGCTCATTTCACAAATGTCCCACGCGCTCTTGGATTCGGCATATCGAGTGCGTCCATGATAAGAGAGGTGAAAGATTATTGTGAAGGCGTTATAGTTGGCAGCGCCATAATCAACGTGATGACAAGATTCCAAGATAGAGATGAAATGCTTGAGAACCTCAAAGCATTCGTCTCAGAATTGAAAAATGGTCTTTCAGAGGTGAAAATATGAAATTCAACATATCCAAAGAAACTTTTGAGAAATACAAGAAAGACAAAAAAGTCTTTCCCTTTTACCTTGAGATGAATGGAGACGAACTGACGCCAATCGGGATTTTTTACAGTTTGTCGGGAAAAAATAAATTTTTGCTCGAAAGTGCCGAATATGAAAAAGGAACGGGAAGATATTCTTTCATTGGGGCAGAACCATACATGAAGATAAGCAGCTATTCGTACGACGTGTTGATAGAAAATAGATCTCGCGTTCATAAAACTGGCAAATTCCTCGAAATCGTTAAAAATATGATGAATATCAAATACGATCCAATCAACATGAAAATTCCATTCACAGGTGGTGCCGTTGGTTACGTTGGATATGACGTGATACGCCAGTATGAAGTCTTACCAGATAAAAGCAAGGATGAATTGAATGTACCAGAAGCATACCTCATGTTTTACAAAAAATTCCTTTGCTACGATCATCTAACTCATAAAGTTTTCATCGTTAAAAACATATTTGAAGATGATGATTACGCAAGCAGCGTTGAAGAGATCAAATCGTTGTCGTCCGTGATACTTAAATCAAATGCCATCCATGAACTTTCAGATGTCAGAGATGGAAAACATTTCACTTCCAACTTCACCGAAGATCAATTTTGTTCAATAGTAGATAAAGCAAAAGAATACATCAAAAACGGAGATATATTTCAAGTTGTTCTCTCTCAAAGGCTTGAGATCGAAAATCATTCCAACCCTTTCGACGTTTACAGAAGATTGAGATCTCTTAACCCTTCTCCTTACCTGTTTTACATAGACTTTGAAGATTTTCAAATGGCTGGTTCCTCTCCCGAAAGTCTTGTAAACGTTTTTGGCGATAAGGTGATAACAAATCCAATAGCCGGAACAAGGCCAAGAGGAAGGGATGAATTAGAAGACTTGAAACTCAAAGAAGAACTCATAAAAGATGAAAAAGAACGTGCTGAACACCTTATGCTTGTCGATCTTGGAAGAAATGACATAGGGAAGATCAGTGAATTTGGTACGGTTAAAATGGAAAGATTCATGGAGGTAGATTTTTATTCTCATGTCATGCACATGGTTTCAAAAGTGAGTGGGAAGTTAAAAAAAGGCCTTGATCCTTTTGATGCTTTGATTTCATGCCTTCCGGCTGGCACCGTTTCAGGTGCACCAAAAGTAAGGGCAATGGAAATAATAGACGAATTCGAAAACACAAGAAGGTCCTTTTATTCTGGCGCAACTGGTTATTTTTCATACAACGGAAATATGGACATGTGTATAACGATAAGAACCATTCTTTTCAAAGGAGAAAAGGCTTACATTCAAGCGGGGGCCGGCATAGTTTACGATTCCGATCCCCATCGTGAATACATCGAAACTTTGAACAAATTAAAAGCACTCGAGGAGGCGATATGAATGGTGCTCTTGATAGACAATTACGATTCTTTTACCTATAACTTGTACCAGTACATAGGAGAGATTGAACAAGACGTGAAGGTCGTTAGAAATGATATGATAACGGTCGATCAGGTAAAAGAGATGAGGCCTGATAGAATAGTTATTTCTCCAGGCCCTGGTAGGCCTGAAGATGCTGGGGTATGCGTTGAGCTCATCAAAGAGATAAGGGACATTCCAATTTTGGGCATATGCCTTGGTCATCAGGCAATAGGATATGCATATGGAGGAAAGATAATACAGGCTCCAGAAATAAAGCATGGAAAAACATCGAAGATAATTCACGAAGACCGCTACATCTTCAAGAATTTGAAAAATCCATTCATTGCCATGAGATATCATTCTTTGATAATCGATAGGACAACAATACCGGACGTGCTTGTCATAACGGCTCAAACGGACGATGGAATTGTCATGGGCATACGTCACAAAGCATATCCAGTTTACGGTCTTCAATTTCATCCAGAGTCAATAATGACAGAATACGGAAAGCAAATGATAGAAAATTTCATTTCAAAGATCAATTTTTAACGTTATTTTCTCTTTGACACGGCAGAAATTTAATTTCGCGGCAAAGTAGATGGTGCCATGAAATAAATGGTAAAGTAAGGAGTTGAAGATATACGGGCAAAATGCCAGGACTGAAAATAGGTGATTTAGAAGCACAAGTACCGATCATTCAAGGTGGTATGGGTGTGGGTATCTCTTTGTCAGGTTTAGCATCTGCCGTTGCAAATGAAGGAGCCATTGGAATTATTTCATCTGCGGCAATTGGTATGTTAGAACCTGATTTTGCTAAAAATTTCAGAGAAGCCAATGTAAGAGCCCTTAGAAAAGAGATAAGAAAAGCAAAAGAAATGACGAATGGTATCATTGGAGTAAACATAATGGTAGCCCTTTCAGATTACAATGAGCATCTTGTCGTTGCAGTAGAAGAAGGTGCCGATCTTATCATTTCCGGAGCAGGTCTCCCTCTTAAAATCCCAGAAAGAATCTTGGAGGATAAAGCTGGAAAGAATAGAACAAAATTTGTTTCCATAGTTTCTTCTGGAAGAGCCGCTGATGTCATTTTTGGTTACTGGGCAAAACATTATAATTTGATTCCTGATGCTGTGGTTGTTGAAGGGCCTATGGCTGGTGGACATCTTGGATTTAAAAAAAAATCAAATCGATGATCCAAATTATGCTTTAGAAAAGATTTTTCCTGATGTAATTGCCGTGATAAAAGTTTATGAGCAACGTTATGGTAAAAGTATACCTGTAATTGCGGCAGGTGGCGTATTTACGGGAGCCGATATTTATAACAAAATCATACAGTTTGGAGCCAGTGGAGTGCAAATGGCAACAAGATTTGTTGGGACTTATGAATGTGACGCATCGATGGAATTTAAAGAAACTTATATAAAAAGCAAAAAAGAGGACATCATTATAATTGACAGTCCTGTTGGAATGCCAGGAAGGGCGATACGAAATAAATTTTTAAATGATGTATCTAATGGAATCAGAAAGCCAACAAAATGCCCATGAGGACCAGACATCGAGAGGGTATCTGCCGAAGCCCAATTCAAAATAGCATATGGCATATAACACATGGCCTATGGCAAAGACAGGGATTAGAGATTAGGGATTAGAGATTAGAGATTAGACATTAGAGATTAGTGAGTGGTACTTGGCGTAGGGCAGAATGCCCGTGAGATGGCCTCCGCAGCAAAGCGAGGACCAGACATCGAGGGGGTACCTGCCGGAGCCAGAAAATAAATGAATATTCGGGTTTTAAAGTTGAATCAGTATAACATACTGCCCCTAGCAGGAATCGAACCTGCATTTGCGGATTAGGAATCCACCGTTCTATCCATTGAACTATAGAGGCGACTTTCTTTGGAAGTATAACATATTAAACACATGAAAATCAACAAAAAAGACCGCTTGAGCGGTCTTTTAATCTTATCGTTAATCGAAATATTTGGTCATATCTATAACTGCTATTGCACCATCTGCTGCGGCAGTGACGATCTGTCTTAGAGGAGTTTTCCTTATATCACCAACTGCGTAAACGCCTTTAACGTTCGTCTCCATGTGTTCATCCGTGAGTACAAATCCATTTTCATCAGTTTTTATATACTTTTTGAATATTTCAACGTTTGGTATAAGGCCAACGTAAATGAAAACGCCTTGTGTTTCATATTTAGTGATTTCTCCAGTTTGGACATTTTTCAACATGACGTATTCGACACTTTTCGTTCCACCTATTTCAGTTACAACTGTATTCCATATGAACTTCATCTTCGATTTAAACGCTCTGTCCTGGGCTATTTTTTGAGCTCTCAATTTGTCTCTTCTGTGGACCAATGTAACTTCACTTGCTATCTTGGTCATGTATAGTCCTTCTTCGACGGCGCTGTCTCCACCACCTACAACGACAACTTTTTTATCCTTGAAAAAACTGCCATCGCAAACGGCACAATATGAAACGCCTTTGTTCATGAATTCATTTTCACCTTTCACACCAAGTTTTTTGGGATTACTGCCTGTGGCTATCACGATAACTTTCGCCGTGTATTCATTGCCAAAATCCGTTTTCAACTTTTTTGGATCCGATTCAAAATCAACTTCGACGATCTCCTCATTGGTAAAATTTGCACCAAAGGCTTTTGCGTGTGAGAGAAAATTATCTGCCAGTGCGTTACCGCTTATCGATGTAAAGCCGGGATAATCTTCTATTGTATCTGTAAGCAGAATTTGACCGCCTTCGGTGGCTTTTTCAAAAACAATGGTTTTCAATCCAGCCCGACCGGCGTATATGGCGGTAGAAAGGCCACCAGGGCCTGCACCTATTATCGCGACATCGTAGTTAAGTTCGGCAGGTTTTGAGACATTTGAGAGATTAAACAAAGGCATTTGCCTATCAAACTCCTTTTAAAGCATTCATTACCTGTTCGACGAAGGCTTCTTCAGGTAACGCCCCTACGAACTCACCTTCACCCTCGTTTATTATTATGTGTGGAACAGAAGAAACGTTGTATTGCATCGAGAGATCTGGAAATTCATTTGCTTCTACCATTTCTCCGATTACATTCGGTGATTGCATGGCAAGTTTGTGTGCCATCAAAACGGCCCTTGGGCAATATGGACACGTGTAGATCGACAAGATATTTCCTGTCCTCTTCTGAAAGTAATGCTGCCATTAAAATCCACCTCCAAATTACCCTGTTAGGGTATAAATATAATACCATATACATCGAGTATTTATTTTTAAAACTTGTTGCTCTTTTGTGTTACAACCATGTCAAGCAACAAACTTGCAATTTCCTTTTTCGTCATCCTTTCAAGATGAACAAGATCGGATGTTCTTGAAATGATGAATACTTCATCGTAATCGGATTCAAAACCTATGTCCTTTCTCGAGACATCATTCGCAACTATCATATCAAGAGATTTTGATTCAAATTTGTGTCTGGCATTTTCAACGAGATTTTGAGTTTCTGCCGCAAATCCAACCACAAATTGATCTGATCTTTTTCTTTTAGAAACTTCAAGGAGTATGTCCGTTGTTTTGACAAGTTTAAGATTCAATTCATCGCTGACTTTCTTTATCTTTTGGTCCAATGCCTTTTCGGGTTTGTAATCTGAAACAGCAGCAGCCATAACAACCACATCTTCATTTTCTAAAAGGCCAAGCACTTTTTCCGTCATTTCTTGAACACTCTCAACCTCGTACTTTTTGACTTTGAAAGGAGTGGGTATGTTCACAGGGCCTGAGACAAGATCCACCGTTGCGCCCCTTAGTACGGCCATTTTTGCTATTTCATATCCCATCTTCCCAGAGGATCTGTTTGAAATGTATCTTACTGGATCTATACCTTCTCTCGTTGGTCCTGCCGTAATGAGCATTCTTAAACCTTTCATATCTTTTTTTGTGGTAAGATTCTCCATTTCAAAGATGATCTTCGAATTGTCAGGATATCTTCCCTTTCCTTCTTCTCCGTCTGCAAGATGGCCACTTTCCGGCTCAACTATTGTCCAGCCATAATTGGATAATTTTTGAAGGTTGTCCTGAGTAACTGGATTTTCGTACATTCTCACGTTCATCGACGGCACGAGTATCTTTGGCCCTTCGAAAGCAAGTGCACTGGCCACCACTATGTTGTCTGCCATGCCATTTGCAACCTTTGCCATCGTATTTGCCGTTGCAGGCGCTATTACCATGATCTCGGCCCATGAAGATAGGCCTGTATGTGATATCAACCCTCTGTATTCAAATTCATCGGTGTAAACTTCAGCGTTACCAACTGCAGAAAAAGTTAGCGGCGAAATGAATTTCGTCGCACTTTCAGTCATCAAAACCTTGATCTCATCTTTCTTTTTTCTCAACATACTGATAAGTTCCACAGCCTTATAGGCTGCTATTCCGCCCGTAACTGCCAGAAGTACCTTCATTTTTTCTTGGCCACCTTGACATTTGCGACAAGCACTTTTAACATTTCAGCATTCTTTATTTCAACGTATCCTTCTTTCATTTCTTCAAGAGCGATTGTCACGAGATTTGAATCTTCCGTTTTCACCAATGGCTTTGAAAGTTCATTTAGAGCCTCTGCTCTTTTTGCGACAGCCATGGATATAGCATATTTGTTGCCATATCTGTTCATCAAAATTTCGTAAAGTTTGCCTTTCACAGATCCACACCATCCTTTGATTTGTAAAAATTATACTTTCCGACGAATTCTGCCAATCTTGAAACTCTTAACTGTTCAGAGATTATTATAGATTCAAGTTGCTTTACGGATGCGGAAATATCGGTGTTGACTATGAGATAATCGAATTTCGATATCTGAGAAAGTTCGAATTTGGCATCTTCTATTCTTTTCTCAAGGTTATTTGGATCTTCCGTATGACGTCTTATCAACCTGTCTTTTAATTCTTTAAATGACGGCGGAGCCACGAATATGAAAACACCGTCTTTGAAAATTTTCTTGACATTTAATGCACCCTTGACATCGACGTCCAAAAGCATGTTGACGCCGTTGTTTAGACGTGATTCCACGAAATTCTTGGATGTTCCGTAAAGATGACCGTGAACTTCAGCCCACTCAAGGAATTCTCCCTTTTCAATCAAAGATTTAAAGGTTTTTTCATCGACAAAAAAATAATCAACTCCCTCAACCTCATCTTCTCTTTTTGGCCTTGTCGTATATGACACAGAGAATTCTATTCCTTCTAATTCGGACATCACGGCTTTAACTATTGTAGTTTTACCAGCCCCAGAAGGGCCGCTCATCACAAAAAGCATTCCTTTCATGATTTTGCTTTACTTTTCGCCCTGTTCTCAGGAGTCTGCTCCATGACTTCCTTCATTTCCCGGAATGAAGATTGGAATCTTTCGGATATCGTTTCAGGTTGGATTGCACTGAGTATGACGTGATTGCTGTCTGTTATGAGAATAGACCGTGTTCTTCTGCCATACGTTGCGTCTATGAGTTTGCCATCGTCCTTTGCTCCATCCTTAAGACGTTTCAAAGGTGCGGATTCCGGGTTAACTATTACTATAACCCTGTCTCCTATCACAACATTCCCAAACCCTATGTTTATAAGTCCGTACATACTTCCTCCTTCCGTACTCCCTATTCGATATTTTGAATCTGTTCCCTTAATTTCTTGACAATGGTTTTGGATTCAACAACGAGGTTTAAAACCTCAGGGATCTTAGATTTCGCAGAAAGCGTGTTGATTTCCCTGCTTATTTCCTGAAAGATAAAATCAAGTTCGCTTCCAACGTCTTCACTTGACTTCATCAAATCACGAGCCCGCGATATGTGGGCAAACACCCTTGATATCTCTTCACCTATATCGGCTCTCTGAATTGTCATGATGACCTCTTGTTCAATTCTTTGAGGATCTACCTGTATTTCTGAAAAATTGTCTTTCAAACTTTGAAGAAGCAATTCTTTATATTTTTCCCTGTTTTGAGATTCGTACGCGTTCATCTTTTTCATTATTTCATCAAGACTGGCTATCTTATCTTCAAGGTATGTCTTTAATTTTTCTCCCTCAATCTCCCTACTTTTGTTGTAATTTTGAAGACCTTCAATCAAAACATTTTTAAATCCTTCCCATATTTTATCTTCAGTTTGAATATCAAGAGACATCTTGAAAATATCCTTTATCTCAAGCAATTGTCCCAAATCGAGTCTCAATTCAACCCCTATTTCTCTTTCTATTTCCTTAAATGCTTTAAAATAAGACCTTGCAAGTTCAAGATCTGGAACAACGAGATCCGATTCGAAATTGCCTCTTATGTCTATTTTTATGGAAACACTTCCCCTTTTGATCTCCGACTGAATTATTGGAAGAGATCTGGCTTCGAAAGCGGAAAAGAGATAAGGAAGAGAAAATGAAATGTTGAGATATTTATGATTGACTCCCTTCATCTCGATTGTGTAAAATACATCGTTTACATTTTCGTTGATTTTTGAGTACCCCGTCATGCTCTTCACTGGCATCACCCTTTTATGTATTATGACACAAATCGAAGGAAAAATGAAATAGAGAAAGAAAAGGTATAATAAAAACGCTTAAGCGTCTCTAACGGCTATTTTTAAGTTAAATCAGGTATTTTTTTACCATAAATCTGATCTTTGAAAGATGTAAGGTCTGAAATTTTCCATCAAAAGTTGGGTAATGCCCCCTGGCTCATCTTGAAAAACAGAACGATTTTCTATCTTCCTGATAGGTATTATGCCAGCGCTCGTCCTTGTTAGAAAGCACTCTGAACAGTTGAAAAGTTCATCAACGTTGACAAGCCTTTCATCGATTCTTATCTCAAGCGATTTTGCAAGATCTATCACAACTTCTCTTGTTATTCCATCCAATATGCCAGTATCAATTGAAGGGGTCACAAGCGTGTTGTTTTCAACTAAAAATATGTTGCTCATAAATCCTTCAGCGACAAACCCAGCACTGTTGAGCATCAAGATTTCATAGAAATTCTCTTTTCCCTGCCGTGCAATCATCAAATTGGCATGAGAGATGGTTTTAAGCAGTGGAGGAAGAGCAGATTCGTCTATTTTTCTTAGCCTTGATATGCCAACGTCTACTCCGTAAGTGTAAAGGTCAGAAGGCGGAGCCTGTAAATCCGTGATATAGGCAAGCAAAACTGGCCTTTTACCATCGCCGTTGGTAAGCACGATTCTTATCGTGCAATCTGTTTTCATCCCTTCAATTCCGTCAATAAGAATAGATTTAAATTCTTCAAAGTCCATCTTGAAAGGTATTCCCAAAATCTGGGATGATCTTTTAAAACGGTTGAAATGTTTTTGCGGCGCGAAAAGTGAGCCGTTGTAAGTTCTTAAACTCTCATAGACTCCTTCTCCATACATGAATCCACGATCCATCACACTTATTTGCACTTCTTCATCGTGCCATTTGGAATTGAAGTATATCCTCACACGTACACCCCCTCAGACGTTAACTTGAACAAAATCTCCAACATTGACATCGCACTTTAAACTGTATTTAAGATAGTAATCACTCAATCCTTCTCGAAATCCATCTTTGATATCCTCAACAAGGATTCTTTGGCTGGTGCCGCTTAATTTCGCTCTAAAATGCTTTTCAAGACGGTCTGAAAGCGACTTCAACGCTTTTGCCCTCATCTTTTTGGTAAAATCATCAACGCCATTTTTCATCTTAGAGGCTCTTGTCCCATTTTTTGGTGAAAATGGAAATGCGTGTATTCTCATCACTTCTATGGTTGAAAGCAATTCCATCGTCTTATCAAAGTCTTCATCTTTCTCAGTTGGAAACCCAGATATAACGTCCACAGAAAAGGCAAATAAAGGATCTATTGCTCTAAATTTTTCAACGGTCTTCATCACATCGTCAACGGTATAAGTTCTTCCCATATCCATGAGCACAGCATCGGATCCGCTTTGAAGAGACAGATGAAGATGATGACAAAACTTTGTGCTTTCGGAAAAAACCTCTTCAACTTCCATGACGCTAAGAGGGTCTATTGAACTAAGTCTTATCCTGAAATCACCGTCTATTTTTGATATCGCGTAAAGTAAATCTTTTAATTTTAACCCATTGTCGTTGTAAAGTGCAACGTTTATTCCGCTTACAACTATTTCCTTTATTCCTGAATTGACCATATGAGTTGCTTCATCGACTGCCATTTTGAGAGATTTTGAACGTATCTTCGTACCCCTGAAGTGTGGAACTGCGCAATATGTGCATGACCAGTTGCAACCATTCTCGACACTCAAAAAACCCCTAGTTTTTTCTGGATTTTTTGAAATGGAATAGTCCATCGTATCGTTGAGAAAATAAGTGGGTGCTTCTATTTTGCCCATTTTATCCAGATATTCAAGGATTCTCATCTTTTCCCCGTTTCCAAGGACAAGATCGAAATCCTGAACGTTTCCATCATGAACGGCGCAACCTGTAAAAATTATCTTCGCCTTGGAATTCCGATTAAAATGCCTCGCGGCCTGCAAAGATTGACGCCTAGCCTCAGATGTCACAGCACAACTGTTGACTATCACAACATCTGCATCTTCAAAATTGGCTCTTTCATATCCGGCCTTTTCCAGTAACTCGGATATTTTCGCGCTTTCATATTGATTGAATTTACATCCAAGGGTGTAAATATGGTACTTCACCGTTAGCCTCTTTTAAATATTTGCGTTAGAAAATTTGAACACCATTTCCTTTTTTGTGCCTTCAAACTCTATCTTACCATTTTTCATCATGATAATTTTATCAGATATCGGTAAAAAGTTTGGCATCTTTCTCGTTGCCAAAATGAGAGTGTACTTTTGCTTTAACGAAAGGACCACATTTTGGACATTAAGGGCGGCCTCATCATCGAGATGATCAACTATGCAATCTAAGGCTATGACTTCAGGTTCTCTTAAAATTGCGAGCATGAGCAGAAATAGCACCCTGGTGTTCCCGTGGAGATCCTCAACGTAGGTGTGCATGCCTTCTTTCAAAAGGTTTATAACTCCAAGTTGTTTGAGTAAACTAACCATCTCATCTGAATATAAATCCACATTTCTTCCCTTAACGAGGGTTATTATCTGGTTAACGGTTAAAGAGGATAAACTTTCTATAAATGAGGTATCAACGTAGGCTATCTTGCGCCTCAAGGTTTTCCTATCGGCATTTATTATACTTTGACCATGAAAAAAAATTTCACCTTTAAAATCAAGCGAATCAAAAAGTTCTTCGTTTAAATGTACCATACTTCTAAGAAGTGCAGATTTGCCTGAACTTCTCGGCCCGTAAATGAGCGCAACACTTTTTTCCTCGATCTTCAAAGAAATATCTTCAAGTAAAGAATTTCCATCGATTTTAAGTGAAAAATTCCTAAACTCAATTAGAGGATTGTCCATTTTTTTGATCCATCTTTTGATCCATCTTTTGATCAAAACAACCTTCGAGAGAACGCTTCATGAATTCAGCTTTGGCTTCATCATCTTTAAGGCGAAGCATTTTCAAAAGATCAAATTGGGACAGAATCCTTGGATTGTTAACGACATTTTTGAATTTCATAAGCGCACCTACTTTCTGGTTCCTTTGACTAAAGTATACAGAGATGATTTGTCTTTCACTTATACCGTCTTTGAACAAATCATTAAGGATGTGGATCATAAAAAGCAAAACCGCCTAAATGGCGGTTTTGTATTTTTACTTTGAAACGGAAATTTTTACCGGTGTCGGATTCCTGAGGTTGTCACTGACAGGGCATCTATCTTCAACGGCCTTTATCCACTTATCGATGGTTGGCTTATCGGCATTCGTAACTGGTTTTAGATTTACCCTTATCTCTTTGTAACCAGTTCTATCAGTTGTAGGTTTGCCCATGAACTTGGCAGGATTCATCTCACCTTCTATTGTCATTTCAAGACCGTTCAACTGCATTCCCATTTCTTTTGCAACAAGATGACCCACAACGTTTAGACAGCCACCTAAAGCCGCAAGCACATACTCAACTGGATTTGGCCCTTGATCTGTACCACCGAGATTCGGCGGTTCATCGATTATAATTTTGAATTTAGATGTGCTAACAACTAACTTCGTCGGATTTTCACACTTTGCCGTTACAGAAAATTTCATATCTGGCATATTTTCCACCTCCATTTAAATTCTACAATTTCATGGTTAAGTATTTTTGTTTTATTTGTGAATTATTTCACCACAATTTATAAACCATCAGTTACATTTACCTAAGATTTTAAAAGTGGAACCTCAACGGTGAAGAATGACGCATGAACACGTTGACTTCAGTAAGTGCCCCTTCGAAATATATCCTCTTCCTCTGGGATACCGTGTCCTTTGCCATTACCACTCACTAATCCCCAATCCTTAATCTCTAATCTCTAACCTCTGCTCTCTCTTTCACTCAAATATCCCTTTGAAAAATTTCTTCTTCCGACGGTCCATAGGAGATATAATCAACGCGCCGATCGATATAGCGCTCTATTATGGCAATAAAGTCCGCAAATTCAGAACTTTTCAAATCTTTCCATCCCTTTACGTACTCGATTTTGGTCTTCACATTTTCAAGATCGTAAGGAACGATTTTTTTATCGTAGTCGATACATACGCCAACTTTTTCAAGTCCATTTAACACGTCTGCTTTTGTCATGACAAGATGATCTACGTCTGATACGTCTGATGCGTATTTAAGTTGTGGAAGATCTATCCAGCCGCATCTTCTCGGCCTTCCAGTTGTGGCACCAAATTCAAATCCTCTTTTCCTAATTTCGTCTCCGGTCTCTCCAAGCACCTCTGAAGGAAATGGGCCTGCCCCAACACGCGTTGTGTATGCTTTGAAAACACCCCAAATTCCGTACTTTTGGGATTTCAGACCTGATCCGTAAAGCGCAAATGAAGGTATTGTTGGGGTCGATGTCACGTAGGGATAAGTTCCATACATCGGATCAAGCATTATGCCTTGCGTTCCTTCAAACAAAATTTGGCCTTCAACATTTGGCTCGACGATCCTGTCTTTGATCTTCTCAAACTGGTCTAAAAGTTCATCCACAATTGATGAATTGAAATTAGACATGCTGGTGAGCAATTCGACTTTTTCTTTCAAATGATTTTGATCGAAAAGATCAAAAAGGTGTATGCCTATCCTATTTGCATCATTTGAAACAGTCGGGCCAATGCCACGTCCAGTTGTGCCAACAGACTTTTTACCCTTCATTTTTTCGATAACTCCATCCTGCCATTTTTCTATGGGCGTTATCACTCTGCAATACGGTGATATGAACAATCTTTCCTTGATGTCGGTATATATCTTTGAAATTTCTTTTATTTCGGAATTCAGAGTTTCAAGATCGACAAGGGTGCCACGGCCTATGAAAAGAAAATTTTTATCCGTTCCAGATGGAAGTAGATGGTGGACCATTTTTGTATTGCCGTGATAAACCGTATGACCTGCATTTGGTCCTCCGGAAAACCTCACAATCCAGTCGTGCGATCTGGAAAGTTTTTGAACGATCTTTCCCTTTCCTTCATCTCCCCATTGCAATCCAACAACTATTGAATCCATCTCAACTCCTCCCTTCAAATCTTTTAAAGATATCATCAACATGCCTCAAATAATAAGAAAGATCAAAGGCGTCGTCTAAATTCATATCTCCAACGTACGATTTAAGGGCTTCTTTTAGGCTTGGAGATTCGTTGTTCCAAACTTTCATGGAGGCTTTTTGAACTGTTAGATATGCCTCTTCTCGGCTCATACCATTCTCGATGAGTTTAAGTAAAACTCTTTCAGAAAACACTAAGCCGCCTGTCATGTATATGTTCGATCTCATGCTATCTTCGTCAACAACAAGACCTTTTATGATCCTGTTGAGTTCATCGGTCATGAAATAAACAAGAGATGTTGCATCTGGAAAGATCACACGCTCGACGGAAGAATGCGATATGTCTCTTTCGTGCCAGAGAGAGACATCTTCCATTGCGGAGAGGGCGTATCCTCTTATAACCCTTGAAAGTCCAGATACTCTCTCACAATTCACGGGATTTTTTTTGTGCGGCATGGCACTTGATCCCCTTTGAGTTTTTGAAAATGGCTCTTGCAACTCCCTTATCTCAGTCCTTTGGAGATTTCTTATCTCAGTCGCTATTCTCTCAAATTCGCTGGCAATTATCGCGAGTGTGGCGATGTAGCCTGCATGAAGATCCCTCGGAAGGATCTGAGTTGATATTTTTGCGGGCACAAGACCAAGTTTTTCACAGGCGAGTTTCTCAATCTCTGGAGGAACGTTGGCGTAATTTCCTACGGCGCCAGAAATTTTTCCAACTCCGATCCTTTTCACCTCTGCCATAAGTCTTTCTTTTGCTCTCGATATGCCATCATACCAATTCAACACTTTGAGGCCAAAAGTTGTAGGTTCAGCATGGACACCGTGCGTTCTTCCAATTATGGGCGTGTTTTTGTACCGCCTTGCAAGTGTGAAGGTTGAATTCATAAGATCATCGACTTTTGAAATTATGCAATTTGATGATTCAACGATTGCCATCGAAAAAGCCGTATCTACAACGTCTGAAGAGGTAAGACCGTAATGAAAATACCTCGCTTCGTCTCCCATATTCGACGTTGCAACCTTTACAAAGCCTATGCTATCAGACCACAATTCTTTCATGCATGCCGGTGTGTACCTGTCTATCATGATCTCACTTCTTTCTTGTAAAACAGTACAATTCTATCATATACTAAATCTTTTTTAAATTCCGAATCTTACAGCGCATGGCATATAGCGTATAGCCAATAGCATATGGCAAATAGGGAATAGAGATTAGAGATTAGTGAACAGTGATCAGAAAAGAACACCGACGCATGATACAGAACTGTTTATCGTCATCCTGAACTCGTTTCAGGATCGCATTGAAGTTCTTAGATACATGTTGGAGTCAAGATTCAGAATTTAAAAAGGTTTGGTATATTATAGCGAAGGGCATGATGCACCAGAAGAAGCCTTCGCAGTGAGGACAGATTCTGACGGCATATGACGAAGCAAAGAATTCGGAATTTAAAGTTTGATTACCTAAAAAATCAAGAGATTAATGTGACATATTCTTCACTTGCTTTCAAAATGTGAAAGATTATCTCAGGTGCCCTTCTTGCGACTTCGATCAAAGCCAATCTCGCATTTTCCCTCTCTTCCTTAGCCTTCTGTAAAAGTCTCTGAATCTTTTATCGTATCTAGCCTGGCACTGATTCATATCCTCATCAAATTTATTGATATTACGAGATAATAGTTGATTCAATGTAATTAAGTTAGATATTTACTAATAATCAACCAAAATCATGTTCAAATATCTAAATCAATCGTTTTTTGGAGTTGCATTTCAAATTACAAAAAGTTTATAATTTTTGCAAACGTTTGCATAGAAAGGTGACAAAATGGTAACAATAAAAGATATAGCCAAAATTGCTAATGTGTCTGTTTCAACTGTTTCAAGGGCTTTAAGTGGAAATGATAAAGTTAATGCTGAGAAACGGAAAGAGATCCTTCAGATAGCAAATGACAACCATTACATACCAAATTGGCACGCAAAGATTGTTTCACAGCGGATTTCAAAAAGAATAAAAAATATAGGACTTATAGTGCCAGATATAACTAATCCTTTTTTTGCCGAACTGGCTCGCGGAGTCGAATATGTAAGCAAAACCAAAGTTATGCTTACTTTAGCTGATTCTTTTAGAAATTTAGAAGAAGAAGAGGAAATTGCTTTTATGTTTAGAAACAATGGGTTAGATGGAGTAATTATTGGGAATTCTCGTATTAATGATGACATTGTTATTGAACTGTCTAAATCTCTGCCAATTCTTGTGTTTGACAAGAAGTACAATTTGCCAAACGTTTGCTCAATCATTTTAGATAATATTTATGGAGCATATATCGGAACCAAACATTTAATTGAAATAGGATGTAAAAACATTACACATCTTGCGGGTAATTCGGATCTTTTGGTTTCAACTCAACGTATAGATGGATATAAAAAAGCTATGAATGAAGCAAAATTAGATATAAATATAATCGAAGTGGGTTATGATAAGGAATCTGGTTATGAAAGTATGAGAAAACTTTTACGTAGCGGTCAAAAAGTGGATGGAATTTTTTGCATTAATGATTTGGTTGCCTTGGGAGCAATGAAAGCGGTTAAGGAATCAGGTCTTGTAATTCCTAAAGATATAGCCATAGTTGGTTTTGATGATACAAATTTCTGTGATGTTGTATCTCCATCACTTACTTCTGTACATCAACCGGCGAGAGAAATGGGAGAAATGGCGGCTAAAATGTTGCTAGCACTAATAAATTACACAACAACAATATATGAATATGTTTTTTCTCCATCTCTAGTTGTTAGAGAATCAACAAGGAGGTAATATTCTTGGAAAAAATCTTAGCTATAACAGCTCACGCAGATGATCCTATTATAGGAATGGGTGGCACTATTTCAGTTTTGCATAGTAAGGGTTATGAAGTTCTTATTATAAGTGTATGTAATGATAGAAGTAATGGTTATGAAGAAGCTATTGAATATTTAGGAGGGAAAGGTTTAAAGTTTGATTTTTCATATGGGAAAATTGACTTAGATAGTTTGAAAGTGGGTATTGAAAATGAAATAAAAAGATTTAAGCCAACAATCCTTTTTACTCATTGGTATGATGAAATATTGGAAGATCATGAGATCGTATCAGAAATGTCTATTAAGTTAGCACGTCAGTATGAGGTACGAGAAATATTTTTGTTTGAAATACCTGCAACTAGCGTAAATTTTCATTTTGATGTAGGAGTAGATATTTCAGAATCTTATTCAAAAAAAAGAGCAGCGATAGAAATGCTAAAAGGTATTGATGAAAAAACTTTTAATATTGAAATATTGCCTTCCATTCTTTATACATCTGGTTTTAGAGGGATCCAGTTGGGTTGCAATTTTGCAGAGGCATTCAATTATTTAGGATCGAGAAAACCCTTAGCCCCATATTTTAGACATCTAATTAGATTTTGAAAAGGAGAGAAAAGAGAAAATGACTAAGTTAAAAATGGGAATAATAGGAGCAGGGAAAATAGCACAAGTTCTTCATGCACCTAATATCCATAAATCAAAATTTGCAGAATTAATAGCAATTACTGATGTGGATGAATCAAGACTTTTAAAATTCAAAGAGGATTATCCTTATATAAACACTTACACAGATTACAAGAAGATGTTAGCAGAAGAAGAACTCGATGCTGTTAGTGTCTGTGTGTCAAATAATTTTCATGCTGCTGTTTCTATAGATGCACTTAATAGTGGGAAAAACGTCTTGGTTGAAAAGCCTATGGCAACTAGTAGCGCAGAAGCTTCTGATATGATAAAAGTATCTAAAGATCAAAATAAAGTACTAATGGTGGATCATTTGCAAAGATTTTTCCCACATCATCAAAAAGCAAAGGAAATCGTTTCTGCGGGGATTTTAGGCGAAATAAGAGCTGTAAAGGCAATGTTTGGCCATGCTGGTCCAGAAAATTGGTCTCCGACAGCAAGCTGGTTTTTTCAAAGACAAAAATCTGCTTTTGGATCACTTGCAGATTTGGGCATTCATAAAATAGATATCATCCGATATGTGACAGGTCTTGAATTTCAAAAATGTGTAGCCCTAACTAATACATTAGAAAAACATGCTGACGTTGAAGATATAGCCATGGGGATATTCCAACTTTCTAATGGCGCTTTGGCTGAAATAACAGCTAGTTGGGTAACGCACGGTTTAGAAGAAAACTATCTTATTATATATGGAAGTTCAGGTACTATGAAAGTTGGAAGCGTTTATTCAAATCAAATTGATATTTACTTAGAAAAACCTGTAAAATTTCATGGTAAAATAGAACTAAAACCACTTTTTACAAACGAAGATGAATATTGGAATTTGCCAATTATAGATCACTTTGCAAAAGTTTGCCTTGGCGAAGAAAAACCCATAGTTACGGCTGAAGATGGTCTCGTTGCTTTAAACATTATCGAAAAGATGCTTATAGCCGAAAGGGAGGATAAAATAGTTGAACTCAGTAAATGAAATCATTACTGATAGTGCTTCATTTGGAAAAAACGATGAAACAATTCTTGAAGTTAAAGATATTTGTAAAGATTTTTATGGTGTTAGAGTATTGCACAATGTAAATATAAAATTTATAAAAGGAAGTGTCCACGCTTTAATTGGAGAAAATGGGGCTGGGAAATCTACATTAATGAAAATTATTTCAGGATTCCTTAAACCAAGTTCAGGACATATTTTTTTTGAGAATAAAGAAGTTCAACTTTCTCCAGAAACAGCTAAAAAACTTCAAATAATACTTATTCCCCAAGAACTTAATACTGTTGACAGTTTGAGAGTTTATGACAACATTTTCCTTGGAGAGGAAAAAGTAAGAAGTTTTATGTTAGATAAAAAAGCCATGATAAAAATGGCAAAGGAATATCTAAAAGAACTAAAAATTGATTATATATCACCTACTGACTTTATGGGAAACTTATCTTCTTCTCAAAAGCAAATGATTGAAATAGTAAAAGCAGTACATAAAAATGCAAGAATCATTATTATGGATGAACCAACAGCTTTTCTTACTGATAAAGAAACAATGAGCCTTTTTGAAACCATAAAATATTTGAAAAATCAAAATATAACAGTTATTTACATCTCACATAAATTAAGTGAAATTTATGCTGTCAGTGACTTTGTCACAATATTACGCGACGGCAAGATTGTAGCAACAAGTAAAGTATATGAATTTAGTCAAAAGGATATAGTAAAAGCTATGATTGGTAGAACTATTGATCAGGCTTTCCCAAAGAAAAAAGAGGTCTCAAATAGGCAATCTATATTTAGAGTAGAAAATTTATCAGTTAAAAACACAATTGTGAAAAATATATCTTTTGAATTGTATAGAAGTGAAATTTTAGGGTTTTATGGCCTAATAGGTTCTGGTAGAACAGAATTAGCTGAAGCATTAGTAGGATTACGTCAAAAACTTGAAGGTAACCTTTTCTTAAATAATAAACTCTTGAATATAAAATCCCCTTTAGATGCTCAAAGAAATGGCATAGTTTATTTACCAGAGGATAGAAAAACGGCGGGTATTATAGAAACTATGAAAGTCTATGAAAATATAACATTGCAGAGTTTGGGCAAGTATTCGCGTTTTTTCCTCAGCAAGGCCAAAGAAAAGAACATTGCAAAATATTATAAAAAAGAGTTGGATATTCACTTCAATAGTGAAGATCAAATCGTGCAAACTCTAAGTGGAGGTAATCAGCAAAAAACTGTTTTCGCAAAATTGCTTGACGTGAATCCTAAGATATTTATTTTAGACGAGCCAACTAGAGGAATAGATGTAGGAGCAAAACAGCAAATATACTTATTAATTAGAAGTATTGTCGATAAAGGCAATTCCTGCATTTTCATATCCTCAGAACTTCCAGAAATAGTTGGTATATGTAATAGAGTAATAGTCATGAGAGAAGGGAAAATGGCTGGTATCGTTGAAGGTAATGAAATTAGTGAAGAAAAGATCGGAGATTTGGCTATAAGTGAGAAGGGAGAAAAATTATGGATAACGAAGAGTTAAGTTTTCCGAAAAAATTTACTAGTTTTGACTACTCAAAATACATGTTGATTTTCGTACTGTTAGCTCTCATAATAGTTTCCGCCATTATGAGCCCTTCTTTTATAAAATTTCAAAACATTCTTAACATCCTTTGGCAATCTTCGTACGTTGGAATAATAGCAATAGGAGTTACTTTTGTGATGATAGCAGGAGGCATAGATCTTTCTGTCGGTTCATTAACAGCTTTAGTTGGAGCTATAGCAATAATATCGATTAATACTCTAGGTGGTAGTGCATTTTCAATGTTTTTAACTATATTAATAACAATAGGTGTAGGAATGCTTTTTGGATTTGGAATGGGAATGCTCATAGTTAAAGGTAAAATAGCGCCGTTTATTGCAACGCTTGCTGGATTGGCGATATATAGATCATTAGTACTTAATTTTTCCAATGGTGGAGAATATGTTGCAACACCTAGCAATTTTTCAGTTATGGGAATGGGTTCTTTTGAGGGTTTACCTATTCCTATGATAATTTTCATTATATTTGCTATTATTTCTCAAATAGTGCTTTCAGATACTAAATTTGGAAGATATGTTTATGCTGTTGGAGCGAATGAAAAAGCTGCTTTATATTCTGCCATAAATATTAATAAAACAAGAATTCTGACTTATATGATTAGTGGTTTATCGGTAGGTGTAACAGCAATACTTCTTTCATCAATGATGAATTCCGTTAGTTCATCTACCACGGGTCTCAATTATGAACTAATGGCATTAGAAGCTGCTGTTATAGGTGGAACAAGTTTGAGTGGGGGAAAAGGTACAATTTGGGGAACTTTTATTGGAGCCATAATTTTGGGAGTTATCAACAATATGCTTGTCATGCTCAATGTAGCTGTTTATCTGCAAGGCGCATTCCAAGGTTTTATAATAATTGTTGCCGTTTTACTTCAAAATGTAGGTAAAAAATGATAGACTGACACTGTCCCAATTTAACATTTGAATGTTAACTCAAGTTAGGCGTGAAAGTAACAAAAGTTAACAAAGGAGAAAACAGATCATTGAAAACACTTTTAACCATGTAAAGCCGGCACCACTAAGGTCTAAAATATTTTAAAAAAGAACCCTTACGGAGAGGGAGGTGAACGGGTTTCTCCATTAGTTGATCTCGTTAGAAAATCTAACAACTATATTTTACATGGGAGGTGATACAACCTTCTGGAATAGAAGGTACTTATTCTAGGTTTCTAACTTATATTTTAAATTTTAGAATGAAGGGAGCGGGAAAAATGAAATTCAAGACACTTGTAATACTGTTAATGTTAGTTCTAACTGTCGGAATATTCTCATTAGGAGCAAGTGTGCTAAAAATAGGCGTTGCTATACCTTCAGCAGATCACGGTTGGACAGCTGGGATGGTTTGGTGGGCAAAACAAGCAATTAATTCCTACTCAACAAATACTAACATTCAATTCTTTTTAGACACATCAACAGGTCCAGATCAGCAAATAGCTCAAGTACAAGCTCTTATACAGAAGGGTATAGATGCACTTGTGATAGACCCTTGGGAATCAGCTCCTCTTACGGGAATATGTGAGCAAGCTTTTAAACAAGGTATATATACTGTAATAGTGGACAGGGGAATAAACTCTCAACTTTATAATGTTTATATAGCTGGCGATAACTATATGTATGCTTATTTAGCCGGACAATATATAGCCCAATATCTTCATGGAAAGGGTAACGTTGCGATAATAGAGGGAATTCCTTCTTCGATCAATACAATAAGAGTTAATGCGTTTGAGGATGCTATAAAGCAATATCCAGGAATAAAAATTATAGCTGATCAACCAGGATACTGGAATCAGCAAACTGCTTTTACAATAGCGCAAACTTACTTGACAAAGTATTCTGATATAAATGCCATATGGACAGGTGATGATGATATGGCACAAGGAGTTCTTCTTGCTCTTAAGCAAGCAAATAGAGACAAAAATATTATCGTCGTCGGTGGAGCAGGTTCAAAGCAGATTGTAAAAATGATAATGGATGGAAATCCTCTAGTTCCTGTTGACTTTACTTATCCTCCTTCAATGATAGGAACAGCTATGAATCTTGCCGTGATGGGATTAGAGCACGAAAGTTTGAACGGTTTTTATCAAGAAAGCATTCCTCATGAGATAATTCTAGGTACTGAAGTAATAACTAAAGATAATGCGCAAAATTACTATTTCCCAGATTCTGTTTTCTAAAAATAGTACCTGCTTTCTATTGGATTTGCGACAAGCATGCCTCCGTCAACGCCTAAAGACGATCTTGCCTTGAAAATTTGTGCGACCTCTTTTGGGCTATTCGCACGCATGTAAAGTTTAGAACCACTCTTTTGAGAATAAAATGATGGAAAGTCGTCCGTCTTGTATCCCACAACTGTAACACCTAAAGTTTCAAGTAATTCAAGAGTTTTTGGAATATCCAGTATTGATTTCACGCCAGCCGAAACCACAATTACTGGCGTCTTAGAAAGTTCAACGAGATCCGCGGAGATATCAAAGGTATCAACAACTCCCTTGTGAACTCCTCCAACACCTCCCGTCGCAAAAACCTTTATTCCAGCCATATTTGCACACATCATCGTGGCAGCAACCGTTGTGGCGCCATCGAGACCCTTTGCCAAGGCATACGGCAAATCCATTCTGCTGAGTTTCAAAATGCCCTTCTGAGTGGCCATGTATTCAAGTTCTTCGTCGCTGAGACCTACCTTTATGCGTCCTTTTATGACCGCAATGGTGGCCGGTACGGCACCGTTATCTTTGATTATCTTCTCAAGCGTTTTTGCCGTTTGAACGTTTGTCGGATATGGCATGCCATGTGAAATTATGGTCGATTCAAGTGCAACGATTGGTTCTCCGTTTTTTATTGCTTCATCTACCCTTGAAGAAAGATCCACGAATTCGTTCATTTTTCCACCTCTTTCAAAAAGTTCTCAATCTCAACTTCATCAGGTACAGACCTCGCACCGAATTTTGTGACGGATAGCGCACCGGCTGCAGACGAAAAGGTCAAAGCATACGGTATATTCGATCCTTTCATCATGGCATGTATGAAGGCCGCGTTGAAAGCATCACCGGCGCCCGTTGAATCAACACTTTTTACCTTGAAAGCAGAAACCTTTGAGACCAAATTTCCATACTTGAAATGAGAAACGCCATTTTCTCCCATCTTGACTATAAGATTTTCAAATCTTTTCCATTTCTCGAATTTCGATCTCAACAGTTCAAATTCTTTTTCATTTACAAAGACATACTCGACTTTCTCGGCAAATGCGGGAAGGTCTTTTAAAGACTCGAGAAAAGGCATGCCAGGATCCCAACTTTTGATCTTCAAATTTTGAAAAAGAAATGCCACGTTGTCCGCTTCAAGGCCTGCGAGATGAATCCATTTTGTCATGCTGATTTTTTCAAGATCGAATTTGGAATTATCACACAAAAGATTTGAACCTCTGTAAGTCATAAGGCGCCTTACGCCACTTTCATCCACCAAACTGAAGCAGACGCCCGTTGTTCCTTTTTTCATAACTCCAGATAAATCGACCATTCCTTTCAATTCAAACAACGCTGCCTCTCCATTTTGATCCTCGCCGATGCATCCAAAAAGCAAAACTTTTTCTCCCAATTTCGAAAGCGCGTAAGCCGTATTTACGCCAAATCCTCCGCCGAGTATCTTAAGGTCTTTAATTTCAACATCTTCATCGTAATCGGGAAAATGCTTTATTGAAGTGATGTAATCTACATTTATGTCCCCTATCACTGCCACGTAATTTTCATCCATCTACATTTTTCACCTCAACGTTGAATTGCATGCCATTAACCTTTATTGAATAAAACTTCTTTTTGACTGTCAAAAGGTCATACTCAAG
>JABEBX010020507.1_pt1 | contig 28924 bp, 24 predicted proteins | sample 7245971 | NCBI WGS metagenome assembly JABEBX01 (sample SAMN14506365, study PRJNA622280) | hot springs metagenome | biome: hot spring [ENVO:00000051]|acidic hot spring [ENVO:00002120]; feature: spring [ENVO:00000027]|sediment [ENVO:00002007]; material: sediment environment [ENVO:01001048]... | reverse complement strand
GGATGTACTCCCTGGTGCGATCGACGGCAGCAAGGAAGGCGCTCCTTGGGGTGCGGTGTTTGACTTTGAGCTTGCCGGGGTGGCGTTTTTCCCCCTTTTGGGGATCGGGCAGCGGCAAATTGATGTGCTTCTCAATCTTATTGAGGCGTTTGACCGCGCGATCGTAGGCGGCCGAAGCGTTGCCCTGGGAGACGTTCGCTGTAACGATGAGCCAGATCTCTTTGCGCACATGGTCGAAGGCCAGCACCTCGTCGAAGAAGAGCAGGCAGGCGTCGGGGATGCCGAGATCGTCCTTGGCGCGCACGGGCAGGCGTTCGATCTGACGCACGGCGTCGTAAGCGAAGAAGCCGACGGCGCCGGCGGTGAAAGGCGGCAGACCGTCAAGCCGCGCCGGTTTGTGGCCGGAGAGCGCCTCGCGCAGCACGGTGAAGATGTCGCCGTCGAAGCGGCGGATTTTGGCGCGTGAGGCTCCGCGGCCTTCGATGATAGTGATTTCGCGGCCGCGCGCTGTAATGCGCTTAAAGGGCGTAAAGCCCATGAAGGTGTAACGTCCCACCTGTTCGCCGCCCTCGACGGATTCGAGCAGGAAGCACTCGCGCTCGGGCCAGGCCGCACGCAGAAAGGCCGATACCGGGGTTTCGAGATCGGCCATAAGTGTGCGGCAGACGGGAACGAGCGTGTGCGCCCGGGCCAGCGCCAGGAATTCCTTGCGCGAGGGATGGACTTGTTGGGAAGTGGCTTTCACAGCTCAAGTGTACCTGTTTGCAGCTTTCGTGGGCGCGATCAGGTTTCGCGTGCCAGGCAGGATGCGTACGGCTGGAAATTAAACGCAAAGACCCTTGAACAAGCGTGACGGCCTGTCTTGACGAGGACCGTTTAGCGGCCTAGACTCACTGAGGTTTGGGTTTACGGGACTTTTGGGCCGCTGCGAACACGGCGCCGGATTGAAGAACCGGATGCTATGGAAGCGGCCTGGGAGGCGAAACCCTGGCCTATGGGAGCCGCGCCGATAGGCCGGATAAACCGGACGAGAGTCCGGCGCATCCAAAAACTCTAGGCTCGGCAGAAGATGGAGAAGGTTATGGCAACACAATCACCTCAAGTGACGCTTGCCCAGGAGATCAACCCCTGGGAGGCGCAAAACGCGCGGTTCGATTTTGCCGCGCGGAAATTGAATCTGGACGAAGGACTGTGGAAGGTGCTGCGCTCGCCCTCGCGCGAGATCATTGTGCATTTTCCGGTGACGCTCGACAACGGCACGATCGAGATGTTTACGGGCTTTCGCGTGCAGCACAACATAGCCCGCGGTCCGTGCAAGGGCGGCATTCGCTATGCTCCGGACGTGACGCTGGACGAAATGCGCGCGCTGGCCAGTTGGATGACGTGGAAGTGCGCGGTCGTGAACATTCCCTTCGGCGGGTCCAAAGGCGGCATTATCTGCGATCCGAGGGCGATGAGCCGCAATGAACTGGAGCGTATGACGCGCCGCTACACGGCGGAGATCATCGAATTTATCGGACCGGAGAAGGATGTGCCGGCGCCCGATGTGAACACCAACGAACAGACCATGGCATGGATCATGGACACCTACTCCATGCACATGCGGCAGACCGTGACCGCGGTGGTGACGGGCAAGCCGGTCAATCTTGGCGGATCGCAAGGACGCACCGAGGCCACAGGCCGCGGCGTAAGGGTGGTCTGCGACGAAAGCTTGCGGTATTTGAATATGCCGGTTGAGGGTTGCCGCGTCATCATTCAGGGCTTCGGCAACGTGGGATCATATGCGTCGCGGCTGATGCAGGAGCGCGGCTACTCGATTATCGGCATTGCCGAGCGCGAAGGCGGGCTGTTTAATCCCTCGGGCATTGATATTCATCAACTTCTTGAATACAAACTCCGGAATAACACGATCCTGGGCTACCAGGGTGCGGAAGCCATGCCCAGCGACGAACTGCTGGTGTCGGATTGCGAGATCCTGATTCCGGCGGCGACGGAGAACGTGATTACCAGCCGCAATGCGGACAAGATCAAGGCGAAGATCGTTGTGGAGGGCGCAAACGGGCCCACCACGGCGGTAGCCGACGAGATCCTGGCCGAGAAGCGGGTGTTTATTGTTCCCGATATTTTGTCGAACGCCGGCGGAGTGACAGCCAGCTACTTCGAGTGGGTGCAGGATCGCCAGGGCTACTTCTGGAAGGAGGCCATGGTCAACGAGCAGCTTGAGACGATTCTGCGCTCGAGCTTCGAAGACGTGGTGCGGTATGCGGAGGCTCACGGCGTGAACAACCGCATCGCGGCCTATATGCTGGCCATCGATCGCGTCGCGTACACGATCAGACAGCGCGGCATCTACGCATAACAACGCGAGCAGCCGAATCGACAATGGCGGAGGAAGGGAACTTCTTCCGCCATTTGTTCTTGCGCCGGCACAACTAAGCGGGGCATTCCGGTGTCTTTCGCTTCAAATTCGATCTCCGGCGAGGAGCGAGGTCATGAAGATTCACCTGTTCGTTCTCTGCTGCATCGTCTGCTCATCGATGGGGACGTTTGCACAAGAGAAAACGCGTTTCGGCCAAAAGGTGGCCCAGACGGCGACGGCTGACGCCTGTGGGGATTTGAACCTGAACATGGCTGTAAAGCTGAGCCGCGAGCATGAGATTGCTGCGCAGCCCGAGCCGGACAAGGCGAAGATCTACTTTATCCAGGATTCGGGGATGTGGGGACGCCCGACAACGAAGATCGGCATAGATGGCAAATGGGTTGGCGCCAACAAGAAGGAGTCGCATTTTTCCATCACTGTCGATCCCGGGGTGCATCATCTCTGCGTGACCATTCAATCCTCGCTTAGCCGCCATCGCGATGTTGAATTGACGCATCTAAAAGAGCCGCACCTGTACTGAATTCAGTCGCCGGTAGAGGCAAATTCTTTTGCCGGTCTCTGCACCTGCGACACGTCTCGAACCGCGCCCTTTGCGGCGCTGGTTGTCATCGCGGCATAGGCCTCCAGGGCCTTCGAGACCGCGCGATCGCGCGACAGAGGCTTCCACGCCTCCGCGCCCCGTGCTTCCATCTTGCGGCGTCTTTTTTCAAGTTCATGATCGGAAAGATCAACGCGCAGCACGCGCCGGGGAATGTCGATCTGAATCGTGTCGCCCTCCTCGACCAGCGCCAGCGCGCCGCCCTCCGCCGCTTCGGGCGAGATGTGACCGATACAGAGTCCTGAGCTGCCGCCGGAGAAGCGCCCGTCCGTAATCAGCGCGCAGACCTTGCCCAGCCCCTTCGACTTCAGGTAGCTCGTGGGGTAGAGCATCTCCTGCATGCCAGGCCCGCCTTTAGGGCCTTCGTAGCGAATCACCACTACATCGCCCGGAACGACTTTGTCGCCGAGAATGGCCTCGACCGCCGCTTCCTGGCTCTCGAAGATTCTCGCGCGGCCGGTGAAGATAAGAATTGCCGTGTCGACGCCCGCGGTTTTTACGATGCAGCCGTCTTCGGCGATGTTGCCGTAGAGAACGGCGAGCCCACCATCTTTGCTGAAGGCATGCGCAAGGTCGCGGATCGCCCCGCTTTCCCGATTGAGATCGAGCGAGGGATAGCGATTGCTTTGACTGAAGGCCACCGTGGTGCGCACGCCTCCCGGCGCAGCGCGATAAAACTCGCAGACCTCGGGCGCAGCGCCGCGCTTCACGTCGAGCTTGTCGATGGCGTCGCCGAGCGTGGGCGCGTGAACGGTATGCGCCTGGCGATGAATCAATCCGCCGCGATCAAGTTCGCCGAGGATGGCGATGATTCCGCCTGCGCGATGCACATCTTCAAGATGAACCGTGGCGGATGAAGGCGCCACCTTGCACACGTTTGGCACGCGGCGCGAGAGCCGGTCGATATCGGCCATGGTAAAGGGGACTTCGGCCTCGTGGGCGGCGGCCAGCAGGTGCAGCACCGTGTTGGTCGATCCGCCCATGGCAATGTCGAGCGTCATCGCGTTCTCGAAGGCATCAAAAGTTGCAATGCTGCGGGGCAGCACGCTCGCGTCATTCTGCTCGTAGTAGCGCCGCGCCAGGTCAACGATGGTTCGCCCGGCCTGCAGAAAAAGCTGTTTGCGGTCCGCATGGGTCGCCACCACGGTCCCATTGCCGGGAAGCGACAAACCCAGCGCCTCGGTGAGGCAGTTCATCGAGTTCGCCGTGAACATGCCGGAGCACGAACCGCATGTGGGACAGGCCGAGCGCTCGTACTCCGCCACCTCGGCGTCGCTTTTGGCGGAGTCGGCCGCGATGATCATGGCGTCGATCAGGTCCAGCGACTTGGTCTCGACACCATGCTGGATCTTGCCGGCCTCCATCGGCCCGCCGGAGACAAAGACCGTGGGAATGTTCAGGCGCAAAGCGGCCATCAACATGCCGGGCGTGATCTTGTCGCAGTTCGAGATACAAACCAGGGCATCGGCGCAGTGCGCGTTCACCATGTACTCAACGGAATCGGCGATCAGGTCGCGCGAGGGAAGGCTATAGAGCATGCCGCCGTGGCCCATGGCGATGCCATCGTCGATGGCGATGGTATTGAACTCCTTGGCCACGCCGCCGGCCTTCGCGATCTCCTCGGCGACGAGCTGGCCCAGATCCTTCAGGTGAACGTGGCCGGGAACGAACTGGGTGAAAGAGTTGGCGACGGCAATGATCGGCTTTCCAAAATCGCCGTCCTGCATCCCGGTGGCGCGCCAAAGGCTGCGCGCCCCGGCCATGTTTCGTCCATGCGTCGATGTGCGTGAGCGATATGCTGGCATGGAGATTATTCTACCGTAAAGCCAGGATGCGGTCCGTCGCGGCCGGCAATAACCGTGCTGCTCCAGCGGCGTGCACGACCGCGCACGCCCGCCGACTGCCGGCTTCAGAAGCGATTCGATCACGGAGCAGGAGGCTGCGCAGCCGATCTTTTAGCTACGCAGCCAGTCCTGGATTTTTTGCACGACTACATCGCGGCCAATGTCGCTGATGGCGGTCGTGAGCGGAAGCTGCTTGGGGCAGGCCTCGACACAGTTCTGCGCGTATCCGCACTCCTGAATGCCGCCGTCGCCCGAGAGAGCGCGCAGACGCTCTTCCTTGAAGACCTTACCGGTGGGGTGGTTATTGAAGAGCTTGACCTGGGCAATGGTGGCCGCGCCCACAAAGCCTGTTTCCACGTTGAATTGCGGGCAGACCTCCATGCAGCAGGTGCAGGAGATGCAGTTGGAGAGCGGGTAATTGACCTCCTGCTGCTGAGGATAGACGCGCGGACCTGCGCCGAGGTCGTAGGTGCCGTCGATGGGAACCCAAGCCTTGACGCGCTTGAGGTTTTCAAAAAGAACCGAACGGTCGACCTGGAGATCGCGGACCAGCGGGAATTTGGTGAGCGGCTCGATGCGAATGGGCTGCTCCAGATTATCGATGAGCGCCGAGCAGGCCATGCGCGCTTTGCCATTGATGAGCATGGCGCAGGAGCCGCAGATCTCCTCAAGACAGTTGGAGTCGTAGGTGATCGGCGTGGTCTGACGGCCGTCGGCGGTGACGGGATTACCGGCAATATCCATCAACGCAGAGATCACGTTCATGCCGTGACGCCAGGGAATCTCGAAGCGTTCCCAAACGGCGGGTGCATCGGGGTTGGCCTGGCGCTTGATTTCAAAGATAACGGTGCGTTCTGCCATGGTGTCCTTCTACTGCCTCGCTTGTAGCGCCGGTCTCCAGACCGGGTGTACGGGCGGCATCCGAGCCGCCGGCTGCCAAACACGGGCTTGGAGACCCGCGCTTGCGCCAGCCCGGAGGCTGGCGTTCCATCTTCACTTCGCCGCGTCGTAACGGCGCGCGCGGGGCTTGATAAACTGCGTGTCGACTTCCTCGAACTCGATGCGCGGCCCCTCGACCGAGCCGGTGAAGCTGGCCTTTGTGGTCTTGAGGAATCGCTCGTCGTTGCGATCGGGAAAGTCGGGTTTATAGTGCGCGCCACGGGACTCGTCGCGCAGGATCGCGCCGAGCGTAATGGTGCGGGATAGTTCGAGCATGTTCTTGAGCTGCCGGGCGAAGGCAAAGCTGGTATTTGCCCATTGGCTCTTGTCGCTCAGGTTCACGCGCTTGTAGCGCTCGAGCAGTTCGACGATCTTCTCATCGGCTTCCTTGATTCCCTTGTTGTAGCGTGTGACGGTGACGTGCTTGGTCATGCTCTCACCGAGTTCGCGCCACAATTTGAAGGGGTTCTCGCCGCCCTCATTTTCAATGAGCTTCCTGTTGATCTCGGCCTGGCGCGCCAGTTCGGCGGCAGCGCCGCCATCGCCCTCAAGAGCAGGCGCGTTGTTGGCGTACTGCAAGGCATTGGGACCGGCGACAAACCCGCCGAAGATGCAACTGACCAGCGAGTTGGCGCCGAGACGGTTGGCGCCGTGGTATTGATATTCGCACTCGCCAGCGGCAAAGAGGCCGGGAATGTTGGTCATTTGGTTAAAGTCAACCCAGAGACCGCCCATCGTGTAGTGCATCCCGGGGAAGATCTTCATGGGCTCGACGCAGGGGTCGACACCAACGAACTTCTGATAGATTTCGAGGATGCCGCCGAGCTTGCGGTGCAGCGTATGGCAATCGATGTGCGAAAGATCGAGATAGACCATGGGCTGACCGTCAATGCCGAGGCCAAGCTGATAGACGACCTTGTAAATGGCCCGTGTGGCAACGTCGCGCGGAACGAGGTTGCCGTACGTGGGGTACCACTCCTCGAGGAAGTAGAAGCGATCCGACTCGGGGATGGAGCGGCCCGGGCGCTTGTCGCCGGGCGTGCGCGGAACCCAGACGCGACCGCCTTCGCCGCGTGCCGACTCGGACATCAGCCGCAGCTTGTCTTCGCCGGGAATCGAGGTGGGGTGCACCTGGATAAACTCGCCGTTGGCGTAGTAGACGCCCTGCTGGAAGACGGCTGACTGCGCGGAGCCGGTGCAGACGACAGAGTTGGTGCTCTTGCCGAAGATTGCCCCGATGCCGCCCGTGGCAAGGATGACGGCGTCTGCCATGAATGCCTGAAGGTCCATCGTGCGCAGGTTCATGGCGACGATGCCGCGCGCCACGCCCTTGCCGTCGATGATGGCCGAGAGGAACTCCCACCCCTCGTACTTCCTGACCTTGCCCTCGGACTCGTGCCGCCGCACCTGCTCATCGAGCGCGTAAAGCAACTGTTGGCCAGTGGTGGCGCCGGCAAAGGCGGTGCGGTTGTAGAGCGTGCCGCCAAAGCGCCGAAAGTCGAGCTGACCCTCGGGTGTGCGATTGAAAGGCACTCCCATGCGGTCGAGCAGGTCGATGATGCCAGGGGCGGCCTCGCACATGGCCTTTACGGGAGTCTGATTGGCCAAAAAGTCGCCGCCGTAGATGGTGTCGTCAAAGTGCTGCCAGGTGGTGTCGCCTTCGCCCTTCAGATTCTTGGCGGCGTTGATGCCGCCCTGGGCGCAAACCGAGTGCGAGCGCTTGACGGGAACGATGGAGAAAAGGTCCACTGCGCCACCGGCCTCGGCAATCTTGATGACTGCGGCCAGTCCGGCAAGGCCTCCGCCCACCACGATGATTTTGCGTGCTGCCATGAATGAGTCCTTTTACAACAGTTGTCAGTAACCGGTTGTCAGCTATCCGTTGTCGCAAGAGAGCCGTCAGCTACGGTGTTGGAATGGGCGCGTTGGGATACCAAGGGCCGACAAAGGCCAGGATACCGGCTAGGCCCAGGCAGGCAAGCGCAATGCCCAGCGCGACGCAGACGTAGCCGAAGCGACGGCGCGCATTGACTCCGGGGGTAATGCCCCACTTGGCCGCGAAGAGCCATACGCCATAAGCAAAATGCCAGCAGATGGCGATCATCGCGATGACGTAGATAGCCAGCATCCAGGGATTTGAGAGCTCCACCTGCACCTTGTGGAAGGCGTAGTAGGGATTCTCCGGGAGCATGACTCCAGTGAAACGTTGCCGCCAGACGTGCTGGATGATATAAGCGAGCGCGATGAGGCCCGTGTAGCGCTGAATCGTATACATCCAGTTGCCTGCCCACGGGTAGTAGACAACGTTCGACTTGCCGCGCAGCCAGATATAGAAGCCGTAGAGGCCGTGATACAGCAGGGGCAGAAAGATGAAGACCCACTCCAGCACGCGCACCAACGGCAGGCTGTTCAGGAACTTCACCTGGTTGCCGTAGGCAAGCGGGCCTTTGAGGGCTTCGTAGTTCGAGAGCAGGTGCTCCAGCAGAAATGCTCCGATGGGCACGATACCGAGCAAGGAGTGCAGCTTGCGCCAGATGAAACTGGTGCCCTGCCCTGCACGGAGAGGCTCGACACCGCTGCGGAGTTGCGGCGATGCGGGAGATTCAACGGTTGCCATGGAATGCAATGCTCCTAAAGGTTCGTGGCCGGGCTTTTTTCGCCGGTCGGCAATGAGGCGATTTCAGTTTGCGGCAAGACAAAGCCCATGTTGGCGACAAAAGCATTATGGGTACCTGGGTTCAAGTCAGTCAAGGCGCGTTCGATGATTCCGCCGCTCATCAGGCGTCGACCGATGTCGACGCCTGACAAAGCAAAATCCTCTCGTTATGCCTTGACCTGGACGGGTTTGCGCTCGGCCATGGGAATCAAGCGGCGCTTGCGAGCCCCGGTGTAGATCTGACGAGGCCGCGCAATCTTCTGCGCCGGATCCACGATCATCTCCTGCCATTGCGAGAGCCAGCCCACGGTGCGCGGAATGGCAAAGAGCACCGTGAACATCTCCGGCTTGAATCCTATGGCCTGGTAGATCAGTCCTGAATAGAAGTCTACATTGGGGTAGAGTTTGCGCGAGATGAAGTACTCATCCTGAAGCGCGATCCGTTCCAGTTCAAGAGCGATGTCGAGCTTGGGATTGCGACCGGTGACATCGAAGACCTGTTCCGCGATTTTTTTGATCAGCGTGGCGCGCGGATCGAAGTTCTTGTAGACGCGGTGGCCAAAGCCCATCAGCTTGCGCTTGCCCCCTTTCACGCTGGCAATGTAAGCCGGGATATTGGCAGCCGTATCGATCTCGTCAAGCATCTTGATAACTTCTTCGTTGGCGCCGCCGTGCAGCGGGCCGGCCAGCGCCGACGCCGCCGACGCAACACTGAGATAAGGACTCGACAGGGAGCTGCCCACCGCGCGCATGGTGCTCGTGCTGCAGTTCTGCTCGTGATCGGCGTGGAGGATGAAGAGCACTTCCAGTGCGCGCGCCAGCACCGGATTCGCCGCATACTTCGGCTCGACCATCTTCCACAGCATATTCATGAAGTTCTCTGTATAGCTGAGGTCGTTATCAGGGTAAACATAAGGAAATCCCAGGCTGTGCCGATAGGACATGGCGGCGATGGATGGCATCTTGGCGATCAAACGCTTGACCTGCAGGAGACGGCTTTCAGGATTGTGTACGTCGATGGCCTCGGGATACACCGTCGACAGCGCAGCCACTGAAGAGATCAGCATCGTCATCGGGTGAGCATCATGCCGGAAACCTTCCATGAATTTCTTGGTCGTCTCGTGCAGCATGGTGTGGTGAGTGATTTCGTAGACCCAATGATCAAGCTGGTCGGCAGTTGGCAGTTCGCCAAAGAAAATCAGATAGGCCACCTCCAGAAAAGAGCAACCTTCGGCGAGTTGCTCGATCGGATAGCCCCGATATTCGAGGATGCCTCGATCGCCGTCAATATAGGTAATGCTGCTGCGGCAGGAAGCCGTGTTCATAAAGGCCGGATCGTAGAGCATGAGGCCGAAGTCGTCTGCGCCTGTTTTAATCTTGCGGAAATCCATGGCACGCACGGTTCCATCTTCGATGGGCACCTCATAGGCGGCGCCCGTGCGGTTGTCGGTTACGGTCAAAGTATTGGCTGGCATGAATCCTCTCCTGCTCAAAATCGTGTTGGAAAGTACACGAATTGATCCCAGATCACACCTAAATGTACGATCAATAGCTTGGCTGTGCGTTTCGTCACACCACAACAATCATCGCAGTTGATCCATCAGGCTGAAGGTGACATTACTCACGAAAATTAGACTTCTCGCGCGCTCCCCGTTTCATATTTTCGCAGTTGACGGCGAACTGACAAACGGTTAAACGCCTGTAATTTGAATGAACTGCGCCCATGAGCCATATCAGATGCGAAACTCCGCGCATGATTTGCGGTTTTTATGGCGCGAAAAACGGGCCGTGCCACATCGCGAAATGAGGCAAACAAAAAATCCCTAGCGGTTTGTTTCGCCGACGATCAAAGGGAGCAGCGCCGCGAGCGCACGACCGCGATGACTCAAGCTGAGTTTGGTTTCCAGATCGATCTCGGCCATGCTCTTGTCGAGTTGCGGAAGATAAAACAGCGGATCGTAGCCAAAGCCGCGGCTGCCGCGCGGCGCCTCGAGAATCGTACCTTCAACTGTGCCATCGGCCACCTGCACAACTTCGCCGTCACGTGCGGCAACCAGCGTGCAATGATAGCGGCCGGTGCGAAGAGCAGGCGGAATGCCGGCGAGTTTCTGCAAGAGAAGCATGTTGTTCCAGACGTCGGAGTTGTCGTTGGCGTCAGGTGAATCGACGAGGCCCGCGTCGGCGGCGTAGCGAGCCGAACGTACACCGGGAGCGCCACCGAGCGCATCGACCTCGAGCCCCGAATCGTCGGCAATGACAAGCTGGCCGGGCGCAAAGCGGGAGTAGTAAACGGCCTTGGTGGCGGCATTGGCGAGAAAGGTGTCTCCATCCTCCTCGGGCGCGGGAATCTTCTCGATTCCGGGAAGCGGATCGAGCGCGATGGAAAAGGCTTGAGCCGCGGCGCGGAAGTCACGGAGTTTGCCGGCGCTGGTGGTGGCGGCGTAGAGATGGAGAGGCATATTGAAAGTGTACCGGGAGCGGATGATCGGAGCCGTGAACCTTCAGGGCGGCAAGGCGACGGGTTCGCGAAACGACGTGCACAATTGACAAAGCATATCGGCGTTGCATAAGGTGGTTTCGCCTGAAAAACTTTCAATGGAGGAAACGGCGCGCGCCGAATACCCTTGGCAGCCCACCTCATCGAGGCTTCTCCTTTGGAATCGAGACACAAGATGCGCTTTAACTGGATGTATGCAGGAACGTTTGTTTTATTGATGGGACTGGCAGCCGCTTTGGCTCCCGCGCAGAAAGCCATGAATGCACCGGGGCCGGCCAGGCTCCGCGTCGATAACCTCAGGAATCCGCTGGGAATCGACGACCCCGCGCCCAGCTTCTCCTGGCAGTTGCGCGATCCGGCCCCGGGCGCGCGGCAGACGGCGTATGAAGTGATGGTGGCGACGCGGCCGGATCTGCTTCAGCAGGGCAAAGCGGACGTGTGGTCGAGCGGGCGCATCGCCTCCGCGCAATCGCTCAATGTGCGCTACGGGGGGCCGGCACTTGCGGCGAGCACGCGCTACTACTGGCGCGTAAAGCTCTGGGGACAGTCAGGCAATTCCTATGCAGAGAGCGCGCCGGCCTGGTGGGAGACCGGCCTGATGAGACAAAGCGCATGGAAGGCCGAGTGGATCGGCTACGAGACGCCGGAAGAGGCGACGGTGCGCCACGCAGCTGCGGATTGGATTGCAAGTCCCGACGCGAAGTCGCCGGCGCTCAAGGGGAAATCAGAGCAGGATTTTGCGTATCGCACCACGGTGACGCTCGGCAAGCCGGTAAAGTTTGCTGCACTCTACGCGACGGGCCGCGATACAGTAGCCGCCTGGGTGAACGGCGCGCAGGTGCTTACGGAAAATGTCCTTCCGCCCTACAAGCAGTTCCCGTGGAAAAAATTTGTCCGGACCGAAGTGACTTCGCACTTGAATGCGGGCAGAAATACGCTTGCAATCAAACTACTTCATTACGTGGTGAACCCCAATGGCATGGCGACCGACAACGCGCCGCCGATGATCGCCACGCTCGTCGTGGAATACGCGGACGGCACATGGACCAGCTTCGCAAGCAATACGGGATGGAAGACGGCTGTTGCTCCCTCCGGCGCGTGGTACGAGCGAGCGTTCGACGATGGGGCCTGGAAGACGGCCGTGGTGTGGGCTCCGCTTTCGGGCAAGCGTTCAGAGTCAATGGGCATACCGTGGATTCCTGATTCGGTAAAGGCGCTGCAACATACGTTTGTCGTGGACAAGCCGGTGAAGTCTGCGCGACTCTACGCCACGGCGCTGGGCGCATACGAGATGTACCTGAACGGCAAGCGCGCAGGCAATCAGACGCTGGCGCCGGGATGGACGGACTACCGCGAGCGAGTTGTGTATCAGACCTATGATGTGACGAATCTGGTTTCACAAGGCAGGAACGCGATTGGCGCATTGCTCGCGCCGGGTTGGTACGAGACGCCGCTCGAGTGGTTCCAGCAGCCAAACAATTACGGATTGACGCCGCCGGCGCTACGCGCCGAGTTGCGCATCGAGCACACAGACGGCAGCGTGGAATGGGTTACGACGGACGGAAGCTGGCGGGCAAACACTGCCTACATTCTTCACTCCGAGATTTATGACGGCGAAAGCCAGGATGGCCGCGCGATTCCTGAAACGATGGCGTCGTTCGCCGGCGGCGCTGAGGCCGACAACTGGCCTCATGCTACGATCATCGGTTCCGCGTCAGTGAAGATCGTCGCGCAGGATTTTCCGCCGATCCGCGCCGAACGCGAGATGCAGCCGAAATCAATGACAGAGCCGCGGCCGGGCGTTTTTGTCTATGACTTCGGACAGAACTTTGCCGGTGTTGAAACCCTGCGCGTAAGCGGCCCGAGCGGAACCGATCTCCGCCTTCGCTTTGCGGAGGTTGTGAATCCTGACGGAACGATCTACACCGACAATCTGCGCACCGCCAAGGCGACGGATCACTTTACGCTGAGCGGGAACGGCGTTGAAAGTTTTACGCCGCAGTTTACCTTCCACGGCTATCGTTATGCTGAGTTGACGGGCCTGCCCACAACACCCGACAAGGATGCGGTGACCGGCGTGGTCTTGCACACCGCCGCGCCCTTCACGGTCAAACTCTCGACCGGCAGCGCGATGATCAACCAGTTGTGGAGCAATGTTCTCTGGGGGCAGCGGTCGAACTTTGTTGGGCTGCCCACGGATTGCCCGCAGCGCGACGAACGGCTGGGCTGGATGGGTGACGCCCAGGTCTTCTGGCGCGCGGCCAGCTACAACATGGACCTGGCGGCGTTCTCGCGCAAGTTTGCCGCCGACATGCGCGGTACACAGGCAGGACAGCCGTTTTATGGGATCTACTCACCCGGCACAGTTACGCGGTTCGCAGGCGCCGCCGCGGCATGGAGCGACGCCGGCGTCATCGTTCCCTGGACCAGTTGGCTGCAGACGGGCGACACCAGCATCATCGAGCAGAACTGGAATGCGATGACGAAGTATCTCGACGCGATTGCGGCAGCGAACCCGGATTTCCTGTGGGCCAAGGAATACGGCGCCCCGTTCGGCGACTGGCTCTCGCCCGAGGGCAAGACCGATGAGGTGCTGCTGGCTACAGCCTACTGGGCGTGGGACGTGACGCTGATGCGCCAGATGGCGCTGGACACGGGGCGCACGGCGGAGGCGGCAAAGTACGCGGCGCTGTTCGAGAAGATTCGCGCCGCCTTTGACAAGCGATTTGTGCGCGCCGATGGATTTGTGGCTGGCGCCGACAACAGCGCCTCGCAGTTTGGCGTGATCAATAACCCCCATGCAAAGAGCCAGGGAGGCGACACGCAGACGGGCTACGTGCTGGCGCTGCATATGAATCTGCTGCCGGAATCGCTGCGCGCAGCGGCGGCCAGACTGCTGGCCGAGAAGATTCACGCCAACCATGATCTGCTGGGCACGGGATTTGTGGGCACGCCGTATCTGCTGGAAGAACTGACGAAGGCCGGTTACACAAAGCTGGCCTATACGCTGCTGCTCAACACGCGTTATCCCTCCTGGGGCTACATGGTGGAGCACGGCGCCACAACGATGTGGGAGCGCTGGAACGGCGACCGGATGCTCAACGATCCAAGCATGAATTCGTTTAACCACTACGCCTACGGCGCGGTGGCGGACTGGATCTACCGCTACGCGGCGGGCGTGGATGCGACATCTGACGATCCCGGTTTTCATACGGTGGTGCTCCATCCGGTCTTTGACGCACGGCTGGGGCACCTTACGTTCGACTATCAATCCGTTTACGGCACGATTCACTCCGATTGGACGGTGACCGGAGCCGCGGCCGTGTGGCGCGTAACCATTCCGGCAAATACCTCGGGGTGGCTGCCGCTGAGCGCGGCCGAAGCGGCGAAGTACAAGCTCGACGGCAAGGCGCTGGCGGGGAATCCTCGCGCCACGGCAGGCATGCGCGACGGGCAGAGCGGCTTCACCCTGGCGCCGGGCGCTTACACGTTCGACATTGCTCTGCCGCAGTAAGCTGCGCCCAAGATCAAGCCAAAGATCAAGGAGTGAACGATGAACGCTGCCGGCGCTACAAACCCGATGCTGGGCATTCTGATCTTCACGCTGGGTGGTTTGGCAGGCGCGGTTTTTTATCTGCCGTTCTCGCGGGTGAAGAAGTGGGCCTGGGAGAGCTACTGGCTGGTCTACGCGGTCGTTGGGCTGGTGGCGGCGCCGTGGCTGCTGGCGTATGCCACTGCGCCGAACACGTTTGCAGTGATCGCCGCCGCGCCGCGCCGCGAGGTTGTCTACTGCCTGATCTGCGGCATGTTGTGGGGATTCGGCGGGCTGACCTGGGGCTTGATGATTCGCTATCTTGGCGTGGGTTTGGGCCTGGCGCTGGGCGCGGGACTTACCTCGGCTGCCGGCACGCTGATCCCGCCGATGCTGAAGGGCAGCGCCGCAACGGCGGCGATGTTTCACACCCCGGGCGGGCAGATCTCCGTGGCGGCTGCGGCGGTGTCTCTCGTGGGCATCGTCTGCGTGGGCATGGCGGGCCGATCGAAGGAGTCCGAGCTGTCCGAGGAGGCGAAAAAGAAGGCCGTCGCCGAATTCAACTTTCGCAAAGGCATCCTGGCGGCGATCTTTTCCGGCCTGATGAGCGCGGCCATGAGCTTCGGATTGCAGGGAGGGCCGCAGATGCAGAAGCTTGCGCTCTCGACCCCGCCAAAAACCACAGAAACGTGGGCCGGCATTCCCGTGCTGGTGGTCGTGCTGATGGGCGGCTTTATCGTCAACGGCGGGTGGTGCGCTATTCTCAACCTGAAAAACCGCACGCTGGGCGATTACGCGAGCGCGGCCGCGCCCAGGCTCAACAACCTGTTCTTCGCCGGAGTCGCCGGAGTCATCTGGTGCCTGCAATTTGTCTGCTTCAAGACCGGCGAGCCGCTCATGGGCAGCACTTCCTACATCGGCTGGGCGGTGCTGATGGCCAGCACCATTCTCTTCAGCCAGTTGCTGGGCATTCTGCTGGGCGAGTGGAAAGGAACCGGCGCGAAGACGCGGGGTCTGCTGGCGGCCGGATTGCTCCTGCTGATTGCATCCTCTGTGCTGGCAGGATTTGCGGGATCGGTTTAGCCCAACAAGGAGAGTGAATGAGATCGGTCCTGGCCGGGATTGGCTGGCACATGCTGGGCGCGGCGATGGCTGCCAGCTTCTATATTCCCATCGAGAAGGTCAGGAGATGGTCGTGGGAGAGCACGTGGGCATTCGCCGGCCTGTTCTCGTGGGTTCTGGCTCCGGTCGGCGTCGCTCTCGTGCTATTGCCGGATTTTCATGGTTTTTACGCATCCATGGGCTGGCCGCTGCTGATTCGCGTGGCTCTCTTTGGCGCGCTGTGGGGTGTCGGCGGCATCACCTACGGGTTGACGATGCGGCACCTGGGACTGGCGCTCGGCATCGGCATCGCCCAGGGCATCAATCTGATGGTAGGCACGCTGCTGCCGCCGCTCGTTGAAGGTCAGGGACACACGCTCTTCGCCACGCGGAGCGGCCTGATTACGATGGGCGGCGTCGCGGTGGCGCTCGCTGGCGTCGCGGTCGTCACCTGGGCCGGCCACATGAAAGAGGTGCGAAAGAAGGGACATCTCGAAGAGTTCAACGTGGCTCTTGGACTCGCGCTGGCCATCCTGTGCGGCTTCTCCTCGTCGGGAATGTCGTTTGGCATAGCGGCGGCCAAGCCCATGGAACAGGCCGCGCTGCATCTGGGCGTGAAACCGCTCTACGCGGCTCTGCCGGCCTATGTGCTCATCATGGGCGCCGGGGCGGTGATCAACTGGGGCTACTGCGGATTCCGGCTCTGGACCCTGCGCCACAATCCGCTCAAGGATCTGCGGCTGCCCGGCGCGGAACTGGCAAAGAACGGCGCGCTGGCCGCCGCCGGCGGCCTCATGTGGTATCTGCAATTCTTCTTTTATGCCTGGGGCGCGGCCAACATCGCGCAGCGGCTCTCCTACGTGAACTGGATGCTGCACATGAGCGGCTACGTGCTCTTTGGCGGGCTGCTTGGCCTGGCCCTGGGCGAGTGGAAGGGTGTGGGCAGCCGGCCGATGAGGCTGCTCTGGGCCGGGATTCTGGCGATTATTGCCGCGGCCAATCTGGTGGGGCTGGGGATGGCGACGTAAGAGAGACAGGGAACGAGGGGTGAGACGCGGTCAGGCGATTGAAGGCCGCGGGAGCTGGCTGTCAAAACCCGCTGCGACAAGGTCGGCGCGCAGACGCTCCACCGTGGTAAAGACCAGCGCTTGAATACCCAGCGCGGCGGCCGCATGGGCATTCTCAGCGCGGTCATCGATGAAAAGCGATTTCTCGGGCCGGACTCCAAGTTGGTTCAGCGTGTAGCGAAAGATCGCCGGATCGGGCTTGGCAAGGCGCAACTGATAGCTCCACACGCAAAGATCGAAGCGGGAGAGCCAGTCTGCCTCGCGCTCGATGGCCTTGCTGACAGTGTCACCGATGTTGGAAAGAATTGCCGTCAGGATCCCGCGTTCCTTGAGCGAAGCGGCCCAGGAAAGCATCGCCGGATTCGGCGTGATCCACATGCGGGCATCCCATTCCATCAACTCGGCGATGGCCGCGGGGCTCAAGGCAATCCCGGCCTTCTGGAGAACGCCGCGCCAGTAGGCTTCGCCCGTGAGCTTGCCCTCGTCAAAGGCGTGGCGGTCGGCCCAGTAGAGCGAATCGAGCTTCTCCGCAGGAAGGCCGGTAATGCGCAGGAGTTGGGCGTGCGCCGCTGGATCGGGAGGATTGCTCAACACCATTCCGTAGTCGAAGATCACCGCGCGCAGAGCCAAATTTACCCGCCTCCTGCGCCCGTGTATGGTGAAGAAGGGCGCTTCCCTTATTGTGCACGATCGGATTCGTGCGCGCCTGAATGAGGCAATGTGAGGCTCAAGCTCTCCCTGTTCTTCCGGCAGACTGAGCCGAAAGAATGGGAAACGGTGTTTTGGGCCTGATGATTGGTTGCGCGAGAGAGAGCATGAGGTTTTCTGAACGGACGAACTGGAACATGGAAGAGAGCGATCTGGCGCGCGCCTACCGACTGCGCCGCGAGAAGGGATTGCCGATCGCCGATCTGACGGCGTCAAATCCAACACGGTGCGGATTTACGTACCCGCCTTCCCTGATCCGGTCGCTCGCCGATCCGCGCGCCCTCGATTACGATCCGCAGCCGCGCGGGCTGCTGGCCAGTCGCGAGGCCGTCTGCCGCTACTACGCGGACCACGGCGTCGTGATTGACCCATCGCAGATTGTGCTCACCACCAGCACCAGCGAGGCGTACAGCTTCCTTTTCCGCCTGCTTTGCGATGTGGGAAGCGAGATTCTGGTTCCTCAGCCCGGCTACCCGCTCTTCGACTATCTGGCCACACTCGACGATGTGCGCATCAAGTTCGCGCCCCTGGTTTACCACGATGGCTGGCAGATCGACTTCGAGGGGTTGCGGCGGACGATCACGCCCCATAGCCAGGCTGTCGTCGTGGTGCATCCGAACAACCCCACCGGGCACTTTACCAAGGCCTGGGAAGCGGAAGAGTTGGCGAAGATATGCAGGGCGCATGGGCTGGCGCTCATTGTCGATGAGGTGTTTCTGGACTACGGGAAACAGGAGAACAATAGGGCAAGACCGCAAGGGAGCTTCGCCGCAGGACTGAAGGAAGTTCCGGTCTTTGTCGTCAGCGGGTTGAGCAAGATCGCAGGCCTGCCGCAGATGAAGGCGGCCTGGATTGTTGCGACCGGCCCCGAAGCCGCGCAGGCCCTGGAGCGGCTGGAAGTGATTGCCGATACCTTTCTCTCGATGAATGCTCCGGTGCAGTGGGCGCTGCCAGGCTGGCTCGACGGCCGGCGGGAGATTCAGGGGCAGATTCGCCGCCGCGTTGCCGCAAACCTCAAGGAACTCGACCGTCAACTTGTTCTGGCCCCGGCGCTTCAGCGGCTTGCATTCGAGGGCGGGTGGTACGCCGTCTTGCGGGTTCCGGCGCTCGGTCCCGATGAGCACACCGTTCTGGCGCTTCTGGAACGTGGCGTCTGGGTCCATCCCGGCTACTTTTTCGGGCTGCCGGAATCGGGCTGGCTGGTGGTGAGCTTGCTCGGCGAGGAGCTTGAATTTCGTGACGGATTCATTACCCTTGTTGACTATTATGAAACGAATCAGGGCGGTAATATTACCGGATCATTCATGAATGCGGGAGTTTGAAGTATTTATTGTAAGTTATTGTGATATAAATACTTATATTTTCCACAAGGTGCCTACTGCTTCCGTAGAAAGGGATTCATCATCCGCTCCCGGGCGATGGTTGTCTCCGTGCCGTGGCCGGGGAGAACGCGGGTTTCATCCGGAAGAGCGAGAATGCGGGAGTGCAACGAGTCCATGATCTGTTCAAAGTCGCCGCCGGGAAGATCGGTGCGGCCGATGCTGCCGGCAAACAGGGTGTCGCCTGCGATCAGCAGCCTGAGAGGGGCAAAGTGCAGGCAGATCGATCCCTGGGTGTGGCCGGGGGTATGCAACACCTGAGCGGGATAATGGGCAAGGCCCACGATCTGTCCTTCCACCAGACCCGCATCGGGCGGCGCGACCTCCGGCGGTTGCATTCCCAGCCACGCCGCCTGCATCGGCATGGCCTTCAGCAGCGGCAGGTCGTTTTCATTCAGGTAGATTGGCGCACCAGTCCGTTTTTTGAGCTGGAGCGCGCCGCCTACGTGGTCGATGTGAGCGTGAGTGACAATGATCTGTTTGAGTGTGAGGCCCAGTTCGGTGAGTCGCCGATGGATGCGCGACACGTCATCTCCTGGGTCGATCACGATGGCCTCCCGGGTCTGTTCGTCGCCCAGGATGGTGCAGTTGCAGGAGAGCTGGCCAACGGGAAAGGTCTCAAGGATCATGAATTGATTGTAGGACTTTGGGTGCGGGTTGAAGTTGATGGAATGCGAGGTAATCCGGGGCAGTCTGGTGCAGAGGCCGTCTCTGAAGATGTGCCGAAAGAGTAAACGGCCGAAAAAACATCGTTTGCAATTCGCTTTTTATTCGCTATAATGCGCCCATGGCCGTTACACGCAGACAGAAGGAAGTTCTGGATTTTCTTGAGTCGTTCGTAAGCCGCAACGGGTATTCGCCCTCGTTTGAAGAGATTGCGCGCGGCATGAACCTGAAGAGCCTGGCGACCGTTCACAAGCACATTACCAATCTTGAAAAGAAGGGCATGCTGGACCGGGTGCACAACCGCAGCCGGTCAATCGACGTGTTGCCGCCGGGCGCGCGCACACGGTCGAGCCTGAAGCTGCCGCTGGCGGGACGAATTGCCGCAGGGTTGCCGATCGAAGCCACAGAGACCCAGGAAACGATCTCGCTGCACGACGTGGTGGGCAACCGCGATGTGTTTGCGCTTGAAGTCCGCGGCGACTCCATGCGCGATGAGCACATCATCAACGGCGACTACGTGCTGGTGGAGCGGACACGCACCGCGCGCCAGGGCGAGATTGTAGTGGCCCTGGTGCACGGCTCTGAGACCACGCTGAAGCGGTTCTATCCGGAGGGTGCAGTCGTGCGGCTACAGCCCTCGAACATCGAGATGGAGCCGATCTATGTGCCGGCGGGGCAATGCGCGATCCAGGGGCGGGTGCTGGGCGTGCTGCGGAAGTACCGTTGAGACATCGATCTGCGCTTCGCGCGCTTCTGGAGTCGCAGGCCTGCCGCGCGTGCATGGAACGTACGGTGTCCAGGCCCGCAAAAATGCGGGCATTCCCGCCCGCGCCGGCGTCCACCGTTCCAGCCGCATCTAGCGCCGAGGCAGGACGATGTGCTCTGCGCGCCAGATCGCGCCATGCAGCGCGACCACTTCTTCATCTCCGATCGGCATCTCGGGCGCGGCGGCGTGAAGGCCGGAAACGAATCGCTTCCGTACCAACTCCATCTTTGCGATCACGCTTCCGGTCCATGCAACCGGAACCTCGCCGGCAATCTTGTGCTTGCGGCGCAGCTTGGAGCGCACCAGAAGCACAAAGTCGACCAGATCGATTGCAGCTTGTTCGAGCACGCCCACGGCCACCGGATCGCCTGCTTCCGCGAGCTCGTTAATGGCTGGCGCCAAGGCGGCAAAGTCCGGCGGCGGCGTGCCGTCGCCGAGATCGATGAACTCGTCCATGTCCTTTGTGCCCCAGATCTTCATTACAGCCGGAATGATCTGGCAGGGCTCCTCGCGATCGCGGGCGTGCAAGGCGCGACGAATGGAGTTCACGCCGATCCAGTAGCCCGAGCCCTCGTCGCCGAGGCGGGAGCTCCAGCCGCCGGCCGTTTCGAGGGTGCCATCGGGCGCGCGACCAACGCAATTGGAGCCGGTTCCGGCGATCTGCAGAATTCCCGGACCACCCTGAAAGGCCGCGTCGAGGGCGATGATGTGGTCGCCCACAACCTCGGAGCGCGCGACGCCGAAATCGTTCAAAACGGCCGTAATCCACTCCGGAATTCCGGGCATGCTGGCGCTGGCCACGCCACAACAGGCAGCATCGACGCCCTTCAAACCGGCCCCAGCAAAGGCCTCTTTCAGCACAGTGCGCAGGTTTGCTTCCGCGATCTCGGCGCCCACGCGCAATCTCTTGATGGAACCACTTTGCCCGCTACCCACAATCTTGCCATCGGCGGCAATTGCGGCCCGTGTGTTGGTGCCGCCGCCGTCAATTCCCAGAACAACACTCATTGCTGATAAGATCCCTTTCTATTTTCCCGGTGTAACGCCGTTGTCGCGCAGCGTGCCTGACAGGATGTACAGGCTGCCATCGTTCCTGGGCGGATGTATGCCCAACAGATGCGCCATCCATGGATATAGATTTACGTTATCAAACGGAGCGACCGTCTTTCCCGCGAGCACATCGGGGCCGACAGCGAAGAAGCTGGCCTTCATCTCAGACAGGATGTGCGGATCGAAGCCGTGCATCCCCGCGGTGGGCGGAGGGCTGACAGTCCCCTCCTGCGGCACATGTGCGCGAATGGCGTACGCTCCTGTAGCCACAATGATCGGGTCGCCCTCGCGGGGATTCTGATTGTAATTCAGCTCGGGGGGAACGTTTTTGCGCCGGAAAACCATGAACTTTGATGAAGCGTGCTTGAGCTCGTCGTAGACGCGGGCACGATCCGCCTCGGTGTTGCCGTAGAGCAGGCTGCCCACGGTCTCGAAGCCGGAGAGATCGGCGAACTGGTCGAGATCGATCCAATTACCATCGGTCTTCGCCATGCCGTGGTCGCTCACGACGACGAGGTCGATGGGCAGGCCGGTCGTGGCGAGGGCGTCGCGCAGCCTGCCCACGAGCGCATCCATGCGCAGCACTGCGGCGCGAGTCTCGCGCGTGTCGGGGCCAAACTCGTGGCCCTCATGGTCAGGCTCGGAGAAGTAGATCGCGATGAAATGCGGACGTTCCGCGGCGGGAAGACGCAGCAGCGCCAGGGTATCGTCGATGCGCGCCTGCTCAGCTTCGCGGCTGGCCTGGGTTTTGCCGTCGAAGGTCGCATAGTAGGACGGGCGGAAGCCGGCGATTTTGGCCTCACAGCCGACCCAAAGAAGGCAGGCCGTGCGCATGCCCTTGCTCTCGGCAAGACTCCACAACGGCACGCCGCCATACCAGGAGCCGTCGGTTGTGGCCTTCCGGTCGTACATGGAGTAGCGCGCGCCCCGCGCAGGATCGAGAAAGCTGTTGGCCACAATGCCGTGGTGTTCCGGATAGAGGCCCGTCACCAGCGTGTAGTGGTTGGGAAAGGTGAGCGAGGGATACGCCGGCAAGATACCATCGGGCGCCCATACGCCGGCCCTCCCGATGGCCAGCAGATGCGTGGCGTTGTCCCGCTTTGCGTAGTCCCAGCGAAAGCCGTCGAGAGAAACCAGGACGAGGTAATGCTGTCGCTGCGCCCAGTCCGAGTTGGGACCGTGGTCGACGCGAGTCAGCGGAAGCGCGGGGTTGAAGCCTGTTCCCTGCCCTTGGGACGCGCGCGGAGCCGCAATGAGACTGAGGACGAGAACGAAAACGCCAAAAAGCCGGCGCGGATGGGAAAACCACATAAAAAGCTCCCAGACAACAGGTTATCGCATGGACGGATGAACGGCCGGGTGGTGAGCGTCAGCTCATGAGTCGCGCCCAGGCCATACGCGCCAGGCCTGCGAGCAGGATGGCGACTTTCCGCGCCGTGGGCACGCTGACGCGGTGCGTGAAGACATCGTAGTCCGCGCGCTCGATGCGCTTGAGCAGCGCGTGATAGATCGCGACCAGCACCCAGAGCGCGTGACGGCTTTCGCGATCGATCAGGGGCAGCAGTGCATCGGCCGAGCGGTAGTAGTCCTCGGCGCGGCGGGCGATGGATGCCAGCAGGGCGCGCTCGGCAGCCGTGGGAGGCGCCGATGGCGCGCGACGCAGCAGGGACTCAAGCGAGACCTTATGCGCGGCGAGGTCGGCGAGCGGAAGGTAGACGCGGTTGCGCGCCGCATCCTCGCTCACGTCACGCAGAATGTTGGTGAGCTGGAAGGCGATGCCGGTCTCCTCGGCAAGCTTTTCGGCGTTCTCGCCCGAGTAGCCGAAGATACGGATCGTGACCAGGCCCACAACCGAGGCGACCAGATAGCAATAGCGGTAGAGATCGTCGAAGGTGGCGTAGGTATCGGGAGCACTGTCTGCCGCGTGATCGAGATCCATGGCTACGCCCTCGACAAGCTCATCCAGCAGCTCGAGCGGAACGGCGAAGCGCTGAATTGCATCGCGCACGGCGAGAAAAACAGGATCGGTGGTTTGAGCGCCACGCGCAGCAGCGCGCCATGCGGCCAGCCATGCATTCAGCCTTTGCCGTCGTTGCGACGGCGGAAGAGATTCGTCGTCAGCAAGATCGTCGGCCTGGCGCATGAAGGCGTAGATGGCGCAGATGGCGTTGCGACGCGCGATGGGCAGCGCAATAAAGGCGTAATAAAAGTTCTTCGCCTCGCGCCTGGCGATAGCGCGGCACGTCCCATATGCCATGGCCAACTCGTCGGACAGTTCGCCGGATGGATCGCGCGCGGTCAAGCAGCCTTCCTTGTCCTGATGCGCAGGAACGGCAGCGCCTTGGCGCCCAAAGCGCGCAGGACGAGCGCCAGCTTGGTGCGCCTGGAGAGGGAGGGCCGCGCACTGAGTACGTCGTAGTTGCGGCGCTCAATGGCGCGCAGAATCTCCCACCCGCCGCGGCTGAACAGATCGAGATCAAGCGCGAGTTCGCGGCTGACGCGGCCAATGAGCGGCAGACCCTGCTCGAAGAGGCTGCGCGCGTAGTCTACCTCGTAGCGCAGCAGGGCGCGGAACTCAGGCGTGGCGACTCCGCGCGCGATGGTATCCTCGTCGACCCCAAAGCGACGCATGTCATTTTGGGGAAGATAGGCGCGGCCTTTCGCGAAATCCACACGCACATCCTGCCAGAAGTTGGCGAGTTGCAGTGCCGTGCAGGTGGCATCGGAGAACCGGAAGTTTTCGTTTTTTGCCTCGGGGCTCACTTCACCGCAGGCATAGAGCACTAGCCTGCCCACGGGATTGGCCGAATAACGGCAATAGCCCAGCACCTCGTCCATGGAGGCGTAGCGTGTGACCGTCTGATCCTGGCGGAAGGCGACGAGCAGATCGGCAAACGGTTCTTTGGGAATCGCGCAGGCCCGGATGGTCTCGGCGAGCGCGACAAAGACAGGGTGGCGCGCGCGCCCTTCGTAGCAGGCGTCGAGTTCGCGGCCCCAGAGATCGAGCAAAGCGAGAGCCGCAGCGCGGTCGCCGACCTCATCGCCCAGATCGTCGGAGATGCGGCAATAGGCGTAGATGGCGTGGAAGTGCGGCCGCAGCGCCCTGGGTAGAAACCACGTGGCTACGTGGAAGTTTTCGTAGTGCGACTCGGCCAGACGACGGCAGTAGGCGAGGGCCTCGTCCAGCGTGGGCGCCACGGCGGGAATGCGATAAGCCGGCGGCAGCGCGGACCATCCGCGGGCGAGCAGTTCGTCGGTCGTGGGTTGGGCAGTGGCGCTCATGAACATGGCCTGTATCTATTTTGCTCTATCTTGAGAGCGGCGTGTAGGGTGAAGCGATGCGCCTGGGGCTTGCGCCGGATGAAACGCGAAGATGCGACCGCAATTCCTTGGATCCGCCCGCCTGCAGCGGACTCGTTCAGAAAGACAATCGAATCTTTCGGCTTTGCGCCAGGGCGGCATCTACGGCACGATGGCGGTTTTGATTTCGCTGGAGCGGTTCATCAGATTCTCGAAGACGCGATTCAGTTCGTAGAGGTGTGCGCGGCCAGTGATGAAAGCGCCGGCCTGAAAACGACCGCTCGACAGGAGCGCCAGCGCCTTGCGGCAGATCGCGGGCGTGTGGTGAAAGGTGGCGCGCAAGGTGATGTCGCTATAGTGGAGGCGATTGGTGTCGAGCGTGACGTTGGTGTTCTTGGGACAGCCGCCGAAGAAGTTCACCGTTCCCCCCTTGCGCACCAGCTCCACCGCCTCCTGCCAGGCCTCGGGCACGCCCACGGCTTCAATGGCGATATCGACGCCGCGGCCGTTGGGCGTGAGGGCGCGCGCATCCTCGATGGCCTTGCGAATCGACGAACCCTGCACAACGTGCGTCGCACCTAATTGCTTTGCGGCCTCCACCTGCCCTTCGTGCTTGACGAGCGAGATGGTTTCGTAACCCGCCAGCGCGGCGACATGCAGAATCATCAACCCCAGCGGCCCGCCACCGATGACAGCGACAATATCTCCCGCGCGCGGTTCGGAATCCTCAAACCCGTGCACGGCGCAGGCCAGCGGTTCCGTGAGCGCGGCGTGCTCCAGCGGCACGTTGGCTGGAACCTTGAATGTGTTTTTGGAAACGATGCGATCCGGAATCTTGATGAACTCGGCGTACGCGCCGTTGTTGAAGAGCAGATCGTCGCAGAGATTCTCCTGGCCGCGCGAGCAGAAGTAGCACTTGCCGCAAGGCGCGGAGTTCAGCGCCACCACGCGGTCGCCGGGGGCAAAGTCCGTCACACCCTGGCCGGCTTCCACCACCGTCCCCGCCATCTCGTGGCCGAAGAGCGCGGGCGGCACAATCATGCGCGCGTGATAGCCCCGCCGGAAGACTTTCAGATCGGTACCGCAGGTCAGCGCGGCATCGACGTGAACCACCAGTTCACCGGCATCGGCCTTGGGAATGGGAACCTGCTCGATACGAACGTCTTCACGGCCGTGAAGGACAGCGGCCTGCATCGTGGTGCGGCCGCGTAACAGTGCGTGCTCAACGGTCCTGCGGCCCAGACTGACGGCCGATTCGACCTTCCTGCGACCTTTGACGACCACTGTCTCGACGGTATTCAGGCCCGCTTCGACGACGGTCTCGACGGTGTCCAGACCGCCCTCTACCACGTTCTCGACCTTCATGCGGCTCTCTTCGACGACCGATTCGACGGTCTTGCGGCCCTCTTCGACCACGGTTTCAACCGTCTTGCGGCCGCGACGAAGCGCGTCTTTGACCGTGTTCGGCATCGACCCTCCCTACTCTGCGCCTGCCCCGGCTACAGGCTCCATCATGATTTTCATCGAGCCTGGTCTGGGATTGGATGCAATTTCGATGGCCTTCGCCGCTTCTTCCAGCGGGAAACGGTGCGAGATCAACTGCGTCAGATCAAAGCCGTCGCGGTAGCCGCCGAATGCAAGGTCTGTCACCTCGTCGAGGAACGCGAATGAAGAAGAGTATGAACCGATGAGAGCCTTTTCGTCCACACAAACCGCAGCCGGGTCGAAGGTGGCCTCGCCATGCTGAGTCTGGGCAAAGAGCATTACCTTGCCGCCTGGGCGCGCCGCGGCCACCGCAGTCCGGATGAGCGCGTTTCCGCCGACGCATAGGATCACGGCGTCGGCCCCGCGGCCGTCCGTCTCGGCCAGGACGCGCTCGATGACGTTCTCCCTTTCCGCGTAAATCGGATGTTTCAGGCCAAAGCGCGCTGCAAGGTTGTGGCGCTCGGCAAAGAGATCGGAGGTGAGCGCCTTTGCGCCCGTGCGCGCGGCAAGCGCGGCGTGCATCAGGCCGATGGGGCCCTGGCCAATCACCAGCACCGTCTCGTCAGCGGCGAGATGGAGCAGTTTGACGCCCTTGAGCACGGTATTCAGCGGCTCGATAAATGCCGCCTGCTCGAAAGGCACGCCATCAGGAATGCGCACCACGCCGCCCTTGCTGACGATCCAGTCCATCACGCGAATGTACTCGGCAAACCCCCCGCCGGAGGGCTCAAAACCTGCCGTCGAACCGACCTTCTTGTAGTGCTCGCATTGCGCCGGGGTATTCTTCCGGCAGTAATAACAATGGCCGCAGGGCACATGGTGGTAAACCATCACACGATCGCCGACAGCAAAGTTGGTCACGCCCGCGCCCGTCTCGGCGACAATCCCGGCCATCTCGTGGCCGAAGATGCGCGGCGCCGAGTGCGATCCCATGTGAATCTTTTTCAGGTCCGTTCCGCAGATGCCACAGGTGGCAATCTTGACGAGCAGCTCGCCGGGGCCGATGCGCGGAACCGGAACCGTCTCCAGGCGCACATCATCAATGCCGCGATAGACCACGGCGCGCATGGCGGAAGGAATCTTCTCGTCGAGGTGAAATTTCAGTTTTACGCCTTGGACGGCCATCTTGCTTTTCGATGTGACCTCATTCATCGTCGAATCGCTCATCGAGAAATTCGAGCAGAGACTTCGCGATGCTCAGGGAAGCCTTCCTGCTATTTTCGCCCATCCGGACGAGCGCAGGCCAGTACCAGGGACGCATGAGGCTCAAAAGAACAAATGGAACCAGGCGAAAGCGGCCATCGGCGCGGAGAAATGGGTTGAAATCAGGCAGGCGGTCGTTGAGGCCGTCGCTCACGCCCTTGATGGCGTAGAACGGAATCTCGCGCGCTGCGGAGAGGCGGGCGATGACGGCCGCTTCCATGTCGACAAGTGCGGCATTGTACGTGGACGCAAGGCGGAGCTTCTCGGCGTGATCGGCAACCCGCGGGCTGGTGGCGAGCCACAGATCCCCGGCCCCGGCCTCGCAGTGAAAGCGCTCGCCGGTGCGCGTGTCAATGACGCCGGCCACGTTGTACGCCGCCCCAGGCGCGATTTCGGGACGTAGCGCCCCAGCCCAGCCAACGGAGAAGATCAGATCGATGGGGCCGCCGTCTTCGATGCCGGCGAAGGCTCGTGTGGCGGCAGCGTGGCCTGCTCCCGCGCAGGCGGCGATCCACTCCTCTTCCTCGTTGCGCTGCGCCCAGAAGTGGATGCCGTTCCGCGTGGAGTGGGGCCAGGCGGCCACAAACGGCTTCAGTTCACCCGGCATGGCGGAGATGATGGCGACGCGAGTCATTGCGTATGCTATGTTCTAGTCCGAGAGTATCAACGGGCTTCCTTTATGAGATGTGCGAGATGCGGCGCAGACGCCTTTGAAGGCTCAAAGAATAGTTTATGCCCTGCGTGTCACCGGGCCGTCAGAAAGCAGCGGGCTGCGCGCCGGCAGGCCATCCTTGCAATTGCAACAGTTGTCGGGATCTTCAGCGGAGCGGCCTTTCTCATAGCCTATCTCTTCTTCGGATCACCTCATGGCAAGCCGGTGAAATCGCCAGGCGCGATCGAGGCCGAACTGGAGCGTTCTGACGTTATCAACTCCGTCAAAACCGAATCCGACCCCAGCCGGACTGCCCCGGACGACTCCGCCTCCGGGATGAGTATCGAGGGCCAGATGGCCTATCGCGAATGGCTCCATCCCGACAACGCCAGGCCCACGATCAAGCAGATCGAGGCATGGACAGCCGCGCTCCACTATAAAGTTCTCCATCTCGACAGGGAGCCAGGTTCGAGGTGCGCCGAAGATGTGGAGCTTGCAAAATCGGTCGACCAGTCACAGGTGAATACCATCGCCGATTCCATTCGTCAGCATGAATGCGCCGGCATCGTCCCCATCGTCCTCAACGTTTACCTGCAAGGCGCGAAACAGGGCGAGCGGCCATGGGCAACGGCCAATCTCCAGCCGTCCGTCATCGATCCCCAGCCTGTGTTTTCCATCAGTTTTCCGTCTTCCGAGCCGCGGACGGAGGCATCCGCAAACCAGCCGTTCAGTGGGACGGGCGACGAAGTACTTGGCAGTTGGCGCGATCCCTCGGACGGCTTCGCCGCGAGGATTCTCAGGGAAAATGGCCGGTACCTTGAACCTAAATCCGGCAGTTGAGTCTGGAATCGTCTCATAGTGGCGTTTGTTTTCCATAATTTCGAACTGCTCCGCAGGTCACCTTTTCGGTGAAAACCTCAATAGCCATAAGCCTTTTCAATCGAAGCCGATAAGCGATTTTGCCGGTCTGAACTGCCGGATTTAGGATGAATTTTGCAAGTAGCTCACAAGTCGGTTCTTTGGGCAGGAGGGTTTCTCGATGCCTGGTGTGAGCGGGCCATGCGCAGCCGGCTGGAACCGATGAAGAAGATGGCGCAGATG
>JABEBX010016264.1_pt1 | contig 28933 bp, 26 predicted proteins | sample 7245971 | NCBI WGS metagenome assembly JABEBX01 (sample SAMN14506365, study PRJNA622280) | hot springs metagenome | biome: hot spring [ENVO:00000051]|acidic hot spring [ENVO:00002120]; feature: spring [ENVO:00000027]|sediment [ENVO:00002007]; material: sediment environment [ENVO:01001048]... | reverse complement strand
GTGCGGGTCGAGGACGCGACGGCAGAATCGGTCCTGAAAGGCTTCACGCGGCGGCTGCAGACGCTGCCCAAGGCGATTCGCCAGACGCTGACCTACGACTAGGGGCGGGAGATGGCCCGTCACCAGGAGTTGGAGAAACAGGTGGGGATACGGGTGTTTTTTTGCTGACCCTCATAGTCCCTGGCAACGACCCACGAATGAGAACACCAATGATTTGCTGCGGCAATATTTCCCCGAAGGCACGGATTTGTCAGGTTATTCCCAGCGGCGCTTGACCCAGGTGGCCGAGGAACTCAATAATCGACCCAGGAAATGTCTGGAATTTCGGACACCCGCCGAAGTCATGGCCCAGCAAATCAAAGAGTTACATGCGGGTGTTGCACTTCAAACTTGAAACCGCCAGGTAACGAAGATCGAAACGGAGATACATTGGTTTCGCTTCCTTACCTCTTGGCGGCGGACAGGGCTCTTTCCAGAAGGAGGTTTTCATGTCCATGACCCAAGCACTGATGGTCCTGGAAGTACTCATCGCTGCCCTGGTTTTGCTGTTTTTGCTATTCAATATCTTCCAGGCACTTCGACAGTTGGGATATCTCCTGGCAACCTTGGGGATTCTGACCCTCATCCTGATCTTCTTTCATCAATGGCCCATCGGATGGCTCATTCCAGCGTCGCAAGAAATTATCATGGCAGGAGTGATCTTTATCGTTGGTTATTTGGGTGGTAAGAACAAGACTCCCGCAAAAAAGTAACAACCGCTTTCAGGACACCTTTTAACCTTGCTGCTGGCTTTTTAGGTCTTGGTCACCCAATAGACTTTCGACATGTGGACCGGGTGCTCTTCCGCGTCTCCTGGTAGCTGAGCTAAAGATTCTCAGATGGAGTAACATCCCGCAGGGGGATTTTAGCTCCTTTATCGCGAGAGTTGGGTTACAGAATCTTTCCCTGCCTCTTCGCCTCCTTTCTCAAAATCAGCTACTGTCGTTATGGAGTGAAAAAGATTGTTTACGAGCCTGATATTTCCATAATTCCCAACTCTTTTCCTTTCCCGGGGGGCAAGCGCTTTACGCGAAGATACCCATACAGGAGTGATGGAAGCAGTACTACTAACCAGAGAGCTATCGACCAGCCTAGCGGATAGGCTAATGGGAATAACGACTCCCATAGCACCCACCAAAAAAGCAGCGTCGCTATAATGGGCAAAAGGACATGAAAGCCAATTCGCGTTAGCAAAGAGTCATTGCCTGCAGGAAGCAAAATCAATGCAACGTTCATCAAGGTATGTGCAGTCACCAGACCAATGAGCACTGCGGTGGTCATCACATTGAAGCCGTTGCTGGGACCAAAGACCAATCCAAAGAACAAACCAATGCCCAATGCCATCAAGGCAACACCTGTGAGCGCCGACTGGGGGGCACTTTGCCCATTCACGACCGCGAACCGGGTATGGACCAACTTGTCTCGTGCAATCGCAAAGAGCACTCGACCCGAGCTGTTGAGTAATGCCAAGACATCGGCCATGGCACTGTTGACCGCGAGGATGACTAGGGCTGCGGCACCCCAAAAGCCCAGGTAGCGATGAAAGACCATCACTCCGGGGGCACCATTACTGGCAAAAGACTTCATATGGTTCATCCCCCAGCCTACAGTAAGTGCGTATGCCGAGAGTACCAATGCCGCCCCTACTAGCGTCAGGGAAACGAGTGCGGCTTTGCCAATCACCCGGCCATTCTGGGTGCGTACCCCCCGTGCTTCCTCCCCTAAGGGCGCGTGACTGCCGATGCCAATGAAGCTGGTAATGGCAAAGATCATACCCATGGCTACTCCCTTGAAACCAACTGGCGCTGGGTCGAAAGGGGCAAGGGGATGGGAAGGTGCTGCCTGACTGATAATAAAGAGGGAGCTGATGACCAAAAAAACGATTTCCAGCAAGCTGGTCACGGCTACGGTACGAATGCTCGGGCGGATCCCAGCAACGCTCAATAACCATGGAATACCCACAAAGAGTATGATGCTTGCCACCCAGAACCAGGAAGGCAGAGTAATCCCCGCACTGCGAGCAAGACCGGGCAAAAAGACTCCACCCACATAAACCGGCACCCCGGCAACGCTTAACACTTGGTAAAAGATGACCATGAAACCGGTCAGCATGGCGGCTTGTGGACCCAAGCCTGCGGCCACAAAACTATAATAGCCCCCAGCCGAGGCCCTATGTTTGGTGAGGTGATAAATGGTATTTACCTCGATAAACATGAGAAAAAATGCAGCCAGATAAGAGAGTGGCATAGCCACCAAGGCAAAAGCCGCACCGGCAGTCATGAAAGCAACGACGTCACAGGTGGGGGCCATGCCAGAAATGCTCTGCCCTACCAGTCCCCAGAAACTCACAACGTCTTTTTGCAATCTCTTGTTTGCGGTCACGTTTTGTCCTTATATGCAACACTGTTGCATATACTTTTGCAAATAAATCGGAGGGCGTCAATGGCCTTAGGTTGTGGGTATGACCCTGTTGCTTGCGGACCATTCCCGGCCAGGCCTGATTCAACAGGGATCATGCAAAGTCGGTAACAGCAACCGATCCGTTCAGCAGACTTTTTTGATTCAAAATGTCTGGTATCATGTCCGGCAAACGGTAATTGATAGACCACAGAATGTTGCACTTCAAATTTGAAACCACCGTTACAGGCCAGATACCATCTCTAACGCCAGGAAGGCGATCCAACCAATGGTGGTCTGCTCCAGCTTCCTGAGCTTGGCAGTCATAATGGGGTACAAGGGGCAGGAACGTTCCGTCACGCCAGCCGCTGTCAGCGCCCCGGCAGCTTGAAGTATTCCTATTGATTTTACCTGACTTTTTGCCCCGGAAGCGGGATTCTGTTAGGGTAGGCGTCCTTTTGTTGCAAAAAGAGGGGGTCATGGGCAAACACTTTTGGCTAAGTGGTTTTTTGCTTGCGCTACCCATACAGGCCGTTGCTGCTACGCCACAGGGTTTCAGCGGCGATGTGGGCCTGGGGGCCAGTAGCAGCACCGGGACCAGCCAAGCTTTGAGTCTTAACACCGAAGATGCGTTGTATTGGGTCGGTGGGCCGTGGTCCAACCAAACGCATCTATCTTACAACTACGCACGAAGTGATAGCGAAGTTTCCGCCGATCGCCTGGCGCTTCGCAATGACACCCACTATCTTTTTGATCGCAATACCTATGCCTTGGGCGATGTGGATTACATTCGCAACCACTTTGATGGGTATTACTATCGTGTCAATCTGCTGGCAGGTCTCGGTCATTATTTTTATCCCCGCAAAGACATGCGTCTTAGTGTAGAAGCAGCCGTAGGCGGGCGGCAGGCCCATCTCATTGGTGAAACACCAAGGTTCCTGCCCGTGGTCAGAGTGGGTGCCAAGTATCGCTGGCAGATCAGTAAGGAGGCGCGTTTGAGCGAAGATGTGCAGGCAATCCTGGTAGATGATGGAGCCAACACCTATCAATCTCGCCTCGCGGTGGATACCCCACTGGTGGGGTCCTTGGGGATGCGGTTTTCCTTTTTGGCCAGTTACAATGCCCAGGTTAGGCCAGGGTTCAAGCCCTTCAATACCCTCACGGCTGTCAATCTCGTTTATCATTTTGGCGATACCCAAAGTAAGGAGACCTAAATGCGTCCTAGTGGTCGTGCTGCTGCCGAATTGCGGCCCATCCAAATTGAGCGGGGTTTTACGAAACACGCCGAAGGTTCGGTGCTCATGAGTTTTGGTGATACCCGCGTGCTTTGTACCGCCAGTATTGAGGAGAAAACGGCGCCTTTCCTGCGGGGATCCGGCCAAGGGTGGATCACTGCGGAATATAGTATGTTGCCCCGTTCCACCCATAGCCGCACGCCGAGGGAAGCCGCCAAGGGCAAGATCGGCGGGCGTACCCACGAGATCCAGCGGTTGATTGGTCGGTCTTTGCGAACTGCCCTGGATTTACGGCTCCTGGGAGAACGGACCATCTGGATTGACTGTGATGTCCTGCAGGCCGATGGCGGAACCCGTACGGCCAGTATTACCGGTGCTTGCATTGCCTTGGCCGATGCCATCCAGGTCTTGTTGGAACGTGGTTCTTTGGAGCAAAACCCTTGGCAACATTGGGTGGCGGCGGTTTCGGTGGGCATTTGTGCCGGAGAGGCCGTGCTGGATCTGGATTATGCCGAGGATAGTAGCGCCGAAGTGGACATGAATCTGGTCATGACCGAAACGGGGCAATTTGTGGAAATCCAGGGCACCGCCGAAGGCCAACCATTCAGTGCTGGTCAAATGGCTGATTTACTGATTTTGGGCCGCCGCGGTATTGATCAACTGGTGGCGGCTCAGCGGGCCCAGTTTCCCCATTGGGCATGAATCGTACCATCGTTCTCGCTACCCATAATCGAGGCAAGGTGCGGGAGTTGGAGCCAACCTTTCTGCGTTTGGGTTTTCGACTCCTGACGATGGCTGCATTGAAAATGGAAAGTCCTCCAGAAACCGGGCAAAGCTTTCAGGAAAATGCCCTGCTCAAGGCCCGGCATGCGTTGGGCTACACCAAGCATTGGGTTTTGGCGGAAGATTCCGGTCTGGTTGTCCCGGCTTTGGGCGGCGAGCCGGGTATCTATTCCGCCCGCTACGCGGGACCCAATGCCAGCGATCAGGACAATAACCAATATCTGCTGCAGCGTCTGGCCGGACGGGAGGGGCGGGATCGTTCCGCCTATTTTCACTGTGTCATGGTATTGTTTCGTGGCCCGCAGGATGCCGAGCCCCTGGTGGCCGAAGCAAGCTGGCAAGGAAGCATTGCCATGGAGGAATCGGGGCCAGGAGGCTTTGGGTATGATCCTGTTTTTCTTCCTGAGGATTGCAAGGTCAGCGCTGCTGCATTATCTCCTGCGGACAAGGAATTTCGGAGTCATCGGGGGCAAGCGCTGCGCAAGCTCTGCCAGTATCTTTAGGCGTCCGGTGATTCCTCTTCCCAGCCCCCTTCCACGAGCAACTGTCGAAGCTTTCCCAGAGCTCGCACTTGCAGTTGGCGGACGGCTTCACGACTGACCCCCAATTTTTCGGCCACGGCTTCCAAAGTCATGGGGGCATCCCCCTGTAGTCCAAAGCGGTAGATCATCACTTCCCGTTGCTTGGCATTGAGTTGCAGCAAAAATCCACGCAAGGCCTTGGCACAGGCTTCCCGGTCATATTCTTGGCAAGGGGACGCCATGAAACCCATGATATGGTCCATTCGCTGGACACCTTCTTGGATTTCCTCATCCAAAGAGGAAACCCGAATATCGGCAAACTCCAGGGCCCGCACGGTACTTTCCCGAACCCCCAACGCCTCCACCCGGCGTTGCCGCTGTTCTAGAGGGCTTGCGGAGGAATTGCCGGATTGTTCTTCTTTTTGGGTGTGGGCATGGAGGGATTTGGCAAGGTAATCCGGCAAGCGAATGAAACGAGAGCGGATCAAGGCCCGTTGCATGGCTTCCCGTACCCACCAGGTGGCGTAACTGGAAAATCGCGTGCCGTGGCCCTCGCGGTAGCGTTCCGTGGCGCGCAGGAGTCCCATGTATCCTTCCTGGACCAGGTCATCCTGGCTCAGTCCCTTGTTGCGGTACCCCCTGGCAATGGCCCGAACCAATGGCATGTGGGCGGAGATCAGCGACGCGCGAGCGCCGGCATCCCCTTGGCGCAAGCGGATCAAAAGTGCAGACTCCTGGGATTTGCTCAGGAAAGGACCTGTTTCTTCCTCCGATGCGGCTTCTTCGGGAATATCCGGCTCCGCTGCTAGGGGAAGGTCTGGAATCTCTGGCTGATGCAGCAGTTCAGGTACTTCTCGGTGGCGGACCTTTGGCATAATGGACCCCATTGGCGGATAAAGGTGAAGCAATCATCAAAATACTGTAATTTCCTAATGTTACGTAGTTTCTTTTGTTGAACACATTAGGAACTTCTGTGAGCCAGCTGTCAAGGAGATATTCTCTTTTTTGCAACAAGTATCCGCATACCGCCCAAAGTTCTTTGGGGGGAGCTTTTTTTGACTCATTCTTGCTCTGCAGGTATCCTTTGCCATCTTTTGGATACCTTTTTGGAGAGGAAACGCTTTTCATGCCAACCATTCGCGTTAAAGAAAATGAACCCTTCGAAGTTGCCTTACGTCGTTTCAAGCGCTCCTGTGAAAAGGCTGGCGTGCTCACCGAAGTTCGCCGCCGTGAGTTTTATGAAAAACCCACTGAGGAACGCAAACGGAAGGCGGCAGCAGCTAGGAAGCGTTCTCTGAAGCGCATGCGTCGTCAGCAACTGCGCTTGGTGCGGATGTATTGATGTCCCTGCGCGAGCAGATTCAAGAAGAAATGAAGGCTGCCATGCGCGCCCGTGATAGCGAGCGACTGGGTACCATCCGCATGCTGCTAGCGGCTATCAAGCAGCGGGAAGTGGATGAACGGCGTGAGCAAAGCGATGGCGATGTGCTTGCCGTAGTGGAAAAACTCATCAAGCAGCGCAAGGAGTCGGCACGGCAGTTCCGCGATGGGGGACGCCCCGAATTGGCTGAGAAAGAAGAGGCCGAGATCATCATCCTGCAGAGCTATTTGCCGGCTCCCCTTACCCCAGAAGAAATCTCGGCGGCTATTGCCGCAGCCATTGCGGAAAGCGGTGCCAGCAGCGCCCGTGACATGGGCAAAGTGCTGGCGGTCTTGCGTCCAAAGGTGCAAGGGCGTGTGGATATGGCGCTGCTTTCCGAGAAGGTAAAAAATAGTCTGGCAGGATAATGATGGAAACGGCCGATCCGGCTGTTACATTCTTGCAGGATGCCGCCCTATCTGCCCTGGATTTTTCCGGCAGCGCAATCAGGTACAACAACAGCTCCAGTCGTTGCTTCGGGACCGTGACCGCCGCGAAATTTGGCAGGAAAACTCCATCGTGCAACGAGGAGGTCGCTATGTGTTACCCGTCAAGGCCAATTTCAAAGGTCGACTAAAGGGAATTGTGCACGATCGCTCGGCCAGTGGCGAGACCTTGTTCATGGAACCTTTGGACCTGATCGAAGCCAATAATCAGTTAGTAGAACTGCAAGCTGCCGAGCAGGGAGAGGAAGAGCGTATACTGCGTTCCTTAACCGCTTGGCTTGGGAAGGAAGCCCAAGCATGCGCGAACGCCTTGCAAGTCATGGGGAGAATGGACGCCATTCGTGCAGGCCTGGAGCTGGGTAGTCGCTGGCAAGGGGAGTTTCCCGTCTTTGTCGGCCAGGCTTGTTTTGATCTCCAGGAGCTACGCCATCCATTGTTGATGCTCCATCATGGAGACCGGGTCGTGGCGAATGATCTTGCCCTGGGAAATTCCACCTGGCAAATCCTGATCACGGGTCCCAATACCGGCGGAAAATCCGCTTTGCTCAAGGCGGTGGGGCTTGTTCATCTGCTCACCTTCCTGGGATTACCAGTGCCGGCGCGGGGGCAGGTAGGTTATTTTCGTCAGATTTTCACCGTCTTTGGCGACGCCCAGGATATCCAGGCCGATTTGTCCAGTTTTTCTGGTCAGATGCAGCAGGTGCGCCGCATTTTGGCACTTGCGGATGACCAGAGCCTGGTGCTCCTGGATGAATTGGGTAATGGCACTGACCCTCGGGAGGGGGCTGCGCTAGCCCAAGCAGTGGTTGCCGAATTGGGCCGCCGCCGCAGTCGCACCTTGCTCAGTAGCCACATGGCCGTTCTCAAACGCTATGCCCTCCAACAGGAGGGCGTCCAACTGGGAGGGATGGGCTTTGATCTGGAAAGCCTGCGCCCTACCTACCGTTTGCAATTGGGAGTGGCTGGCTCCAGCCAAGGATTGCGAATCGCTCGGCGGATAGGCTTACCGCCGGTGGTATTGGCCCAGGCCGAAGCCCTCCATGCGAGTGAGCAGGAGAACTGGGAAGGTTGGGAGGCGCGCCGGGAAGCCCTGTTGCAGGAGGCAGAGGAAAAGCTGGCCCAAGCGCGACAGTTGGTCCTGGAGCAGGAAACCCTCCGCAGTCAGGCCGCCAAGGAATTGCAGCGGGTGGCCGAAGAGCGTCAACGGGCCGCTCGTAAAGAACAGACAAAATGGGAACAGTTACTTCGGGATGCCCGCCAACAGGTCCGCACTGCCATCGCTGCCCTCAAACAGGGCCGCAATACCCAGGCAGTGAGCGCGCTGCTGGATGATTTGGACAAGCGGATGCCCAAAGCTCCGGAAGATACGGTGCCTCTGCCTGTTGTGGGTGAGCGAGGACTGTTTTTGCCACTGCGTGCTCCCGTCGAGATCCAGCGAGTGGATTCTGCCGCCGGACGCTTGCAGATCGCTGTGCGGGGCAAGCTACTCTGGATTCCTGCGGCACAGTTCCAACCCGATGCCAAGCTAGAATTACCCAAGGAGCGTGGTCGCAGCCAGTACGCAGCGCCGGAAGATCAGCCTTGGCGCCTGGACCTGCGTGGTCAGCGTCGAGAGGAGGCAGAGCTTACCTTATTACGCTATGTAGACGATGCCATTGCCGCTGGGAGAGAGCAGATTGTCATCCTGCATGGGACGGGCGATGGGATTCTTGCCGAGATGGTGCGGACCTTTGCCAAGGAGGATCCGCGTGTCCTGGCTTGGCGCATGGCCGCACCCGAGCAAGGCGGTGGCGGCGTGAGCGAGCTGGAACTACGCTGAAATATGGCCAGATATTCTCGTGAGATTATCGATAGCGTTCTCGAACGAACCGACTTGGTACGGCTGATTGAATCGCGTCTATCGCTCAAAAAAAAGGGCAAAGACTACTGGGCTTGCTGTCCGTTCCATCAAGAGAAAACTGCCTCTTTTTCCGTGAGCCCGGATAAACAGATTTACTATTGTTTTGGTTGTCATGCCCATGGCAATGCCCTTGACTTTCTGATGAATTACGAGCGGCTGGATTTTCTGGAGGCCTTGGAAAGTCTGGCGGAACAGGCTGGCGTCCCGCTTCCGAAAGAGGCAGGGTCGGCGGCCGCGCTTCCAGATCAATCCAGTGCTTTGCGCAGGGCCCTGGAAGAGAGTCTTGCGCTCTATCGGGATGCCTTGGCCCAGCATCCCAAGGCCGCTGCCTACTGGGATTCCCGTGGCGTCAGCCCAGACAGCCGGGAGGTTTTTGCCTTGGGCTATGCCCCGCCCGAAGAGCTGATCCTGTCCCGACTCGGTCGGCAGCGGGAGAAACGAGAGCATTTGGTAGCCGCAGGGGTATTGGGGGTTGGGGAAGGGGGACGGTACTACGAACGTTTTCGGGGCCGGGTGATTTTTGCCATTCGGGACGCCCGTGGCCGTTTGTGCGGGTTGGCCGGAAGAAGCATGGATGGCCGCGAACCCAAGTACCTTAATTCCCCAGAAACTCCCCTGTATCACAAAGGCCAAATCCTCTATGGACTGGATCGGGCCCGAGTCGGAATCCGGCGTTTGGGAAAGGCGCTGCTGGTAGAAGGGTATCTGGATGTCATTACTTTGCATCAAGCGGGCTTTGACAATGCCGTAGCTGCCAGTGGGACGGCCTTGACCACCATGCAGCTGGAGAATTTGCTGCGGGCCAGTCCGGAACTCATTCTGTGTTTTGACGGGGATCAAGCCGGACGGCTCGCAGCGCAAAGGGCAATTGCACTGAGTCCGGAACATTTGCGACCTGGCCGCCTGTTGCGGGTTCTCTTGCTGCCCAATGGCGAGGATCCGGATTCCTTGATCCGACAACAAGGACCAGATGCCTTTGCCAAGCTCCTGGAATCAGCACGACCGGCCCTGGATTTTTATTTGGAAGTTCTACAAGACAATTTTGATCTTACGCGAACGGACGAGCTCGCACAGTTCCGCCGCCAAGCCCGGGAATTCGTTGGCCGGGTTGCGGATCTGGATTTGCGGGAGGTCCTCATCGAGCGATTGGCAGCAATCCCAGGAGTGCGTCTGCCCCGGGAACGCCCACAAGCACCCAAGATCGTGGCCCCGACCCACCCGCAATGGCGGCAGGAATGGGCCCGGGTGTTGGCACTTTTCTTGGCCTTTCCAGCGGTCCCGGCCTGGCAGCAGGTGGACCAGACATTACTGGCTCGTCATGCCGACGAGGGACAAGAATTACAGGCTTTGCAACGCGCCCTTGAAATTTCCGTGAATCTACACCATCTAACATCACAGTCTCTGTGCTTGGCTCTGGCCAAAGAGGTAGATGGTGAAAAGTTTTTGGCTCTCAGCACGGTTTTTTCTGGAGAGCCTTGGAGCGAAGCCATGGTGGAAAGTACTGTGCAGTGGATCAATGGTGAACTTTCCCGACTGCGAAGTGTTGCATTGGGGCGCTTGGGCGATCGACTGGGTCCGGGGGCCCTATCCGTCGAGGAACGCCAAGAGTTGCTCCGGCATCTGGGACGGAAGAAGCGTCCCAAGACGGTCAAGGGGACTTGAAAAAAGTGGGAAACCATCTTTTCAAGTGGCTATGTTTTTCTTTATAATTGTCGGCTTTCCGTGCCGTTGGACCTGCTATGCGAGAAACTGAACAAACCTTGGACGTAGAGTCCCAACGTTCTGAATTCAAGGCTCTGATTGCCAAAGGAAAAGAGCAGGGCTACCTGACCTATCGGGAGATCAACGATGCCTTGCCCGAGGATGTCTTTGATCCGGAGCAGATGGAAAACGTCATCTCCATGATCAACGACATGGGGATCGAGGTCTTTGAAGATGCCCCTGAAGATGACAGTTTGCTCTTGGAGGACAACGAGGGTGGGCCAGGGGTTGCTTCGCCGGAAGTCGAAGAGGCTGCCGAGGAGGCCCTCGCCGTAGTCGAGGCTGACATTGGTCGGACCAGCGATCCCGTGCGTATGTACATGCGCGAAATGGGCAGTGTGGAGTTGCTGACCCGGGAAGGAGAAATCGAGATTGCCCGGCGCATCGAGGATGGTCTGTTACAGGTTCTGCGCGCCGTTTCTACCTGTCCTACCACCATCGAAATCCTGCTGGAAGCAGCGCGCAAAGTCGAGAATCATGAGTTGCGTTTGGATGAACTCGTGGATTCGTTTATCGATCCCAATGCCATTGATGCAGCCGCTAGTGAGGATGAAATTGCCATTGCCGGTGCAGAGGATGGGATTGGCGATGAAGATGAGGAGGATGTCGATGAAGACGATTCATTGGCAGAGGTAGATAAGGGGCCGCAACTGGAAGAGGCGCTGGAACGTTTTGCCGCCATTCGCGCTGACTACGAAGCTCTCATGGCGCTACGTGCAGCCGGAAGAGAGCGGGACGAAGAATATCAGGCCCAACGGCAAGTCCTCGCCAATCGTTTCCTGGAAATCAAGCTCAATTCCCGTCAAATCGATCTCATGGCCGATGCCCTTCGTTCGCTCACGGAAGAAGTCCGTCAGGCAGAGCGGGAAATCATGCATTTATGCATTGATCGCTCCAATTATCCGCGCAAGGACTTTGTGCGTAATTTCCCTGGTCGGGAGGGTGATCTGACTTGGGTGGACGAGCAGATTGCCAAAGGGGGCAGTTATGCTCCCAAATTGGCAGCGCGTCGTGAAGAAATCCTGGCGGTCATGATGCGCATGCAAAGCATCGAACAACGAGCTGGTTTGCCCATCGCCGAGATCAAAGAAGCGAGCCGACTCATGTCCATTGGTGAGGCCAAGGCGCGGCGCGCCAAGAAAGAGATGGTCGAGGCCAATCTTCGTTTGGTCATCTCCATTGCCAAAAAATACACCAATCGTGGTTTGCAGTTCCTGGATCTGATTCAGGAGGGCAACATTGGACTCATGAAGGCAGTTGACAAATTTGAGTATCGACGCGGGTATAAGTTCTCCACCTATGCAACCTGGTGGATACGTCAGGCCATTACCCGGAGTATTGCTGATCAGGCGCGAACTATCCGGATTCCGGTCCATATGATCGAGACCATCAACAAGCTTAACCGGATCTCTCGACAAATGTTGCAAGAAATGGGTCGGGAGCCCAGCCCCGAAGAGTTGGCCGAGCGCATGGAAATGCCTGAGGATAAAATCCGTAAGGTGCTCAAAATTGCCAAAGAACCCATTTCCATGGAAACACCCATTGGTGACGATGAGGACTCTCATCTGGGAGATTTCATTGAGGATCGAAATGTTCCTGCTCCCACCGATTCGGCCATTAACGCGGCCATTCGGGAAGTGGTGGAAGACTTGCTCGACTCGGGTCTCACGCCCCGGGAGGCTAAGGTTCTGCGCATGCGTTTTGGTATTGGGATGAACACGGATCATACCCTTGAGGAAGTGGGTAAACAGTTTGATGTGACCCGTGAACGGATTCGCCAGATCGAAGCCAAGGCATTACGCAAATTACGCCATCCCTCTCGCTCTGAGCGATTGCGGAGCTTTGTTGACGGCGAAATTACCATCAATTCCTGATACGATTTGCCCGGGCCATTGGGTTACCCCCATGGGCCCCCTTGGGCCTGTAGCTCAGCCGGTTAGAGCAGGGGACTCATAATCCTTTGGTCGCGGGTTCGAATCCTGCCGGGCCCACCAATTAAAACAATGGGTTGCAAGAGATTCTGGACGGCTAAAATCACCATTGTGTGCAAATTGTGTGCGGTAGGCCAAAGAAAAGGGCCTGAAAAGCCAGACCCTCTTTGCCTGATTTGCACAGCTAGTCATACAGTTCTTGCAGGGCTTCGAGTACCACTTTGGCGCTTGCCTGTGTGTCTGTGCCTGCCTCGGCTACGATCTTGTCGGCCAAGTCTTAGGAGATAATGGGGGCGACCATGGCGGGCTTGGCCGGGGCAGAGGCATCGGCCATTGGTTCATCACCAAAGTCTGGTTCATCGGTGGTATCAGGAGTGGTGGTATCGGTTGGATTCGTTTGTACAACGGTGCTTCTGCACCATGCGCACAGCGCGCTCACGCACTTCAGGGGAAAACTTCGGGGACTTATTCATGGCTCCATTCTCTTCAAGGTTGGAGCCTCCTCAAAAACCGGCGCGGTTCAGCTCCGCCGCGACTCTTGATAGGTTTGACCCGAATCATCGTCCACCCCAACCATCCGATGTTTCCTGTGGATAGCTGGCGCGGTGTCAACAATGATTTTCGTAGCAGCGGTCTCCCTCTGGAGGGCGTGCTACATGCAGGACGTGCGCACAAGATTTGCTGTGAACCCCCAGATACTGCGACGCGAATACCGATCCTCCTTCTATCCGCGTCCTCTGCACGATTTGCTTGGCGCCCCATGATCGAAAGTACACCTACCACTCCGACATCCGTGAAAATCACCTCGAAAAACCAGCCTTCCGCAAGGACCTATTGGTCTATTCCAGGGAGAAAGCCTGCAAACAGAGGCTCCCAAGCCACCTGCAACCACCATATAATCCTCATCAGCTCACTGGCAAAACCTAGGCCACGGATTCAGGAGCCTGGAAACATGGTCCGATAACCTAAACAAGTCTTCACAAAAATCTGCTGTATCTGAAAGCGATATACAGCTACATTTACTAATACCGCAATTGAGAACATGGGAGATACCCAATATGTCTAGCATTTCTGCGCTCAGTTCAGCCAGCAATCCCTACCAACAGATGCGACAGTTATTTCAGACCATGGGCTCAGACCTACAGTCCGGACAGCTCAGCGGTGCGCAAACAGCTTATACCCAATTACAGCAGCTCCAGCAGCAACTGGGTGGGCCCAATGGCGCATCGAGTGCCGGTCCAAGTAGTGTCGTTACCATTGGTAGCTCTGGGGCAGCCAGTCCCAAAAGTCTTATGGCTACACTGGGAAGTGAGTTGCAAAGCGGGAATCTTTCAGCAGCACAAAGTACCTATTCTTCTCTTGCTTCTAGTTTTTCCTCTCACCACGCTCATCATGGAATGGGTGGAGGCATGGGCTCTTCGCTTTCGAGCTTGTTGAGCGCTACGAGCGGTAGTTCTGGAAGTAGTGGAAGTATCAATTCATTATTGGCTGGCACTTCTTCAATGAGTAGTGTAACCAGTGGCAGCTCTGCATCCGGCATGCAAGCCATCCTGCAGAGCATTCTGCAAGAAATTCAAGGCTCCACTAGCACTAGCATGAATCTTACGGCCTGAACAGAAGTAGCTGGCCGTGCTTGAACCCTCGGGCCACACTACGGTGCTATTTGTGCTGGGAATGCATCGTAGTGGTACCTCTGCAGTGGCCGGAACATTTGCCCGTCTGGGATTTCATCTCGGTGAACAGCTCCTAGAAGCATCTCCACATAATCAAAAAGGATATTTTGAAAACACCGTTCTTGTTCATCTTCATGATCTATTTCTACATGGATTAGGCTATTCATGGAACGATCCACGACCACTACCCCTCGGCTGGCAGGAGTCAGATCTAGCCAAGAAATTCCAGGAAAGTCTGCAAATATTCCTGCAACAAAGTTTCCCAAAAGACCCATGGATTGCCGTAAAAGATCCTAGGATTTGCCGTCTCTTACCCTTATGGTTACCGGTTATTCAATCACTCGGCTGGCGTCCCAATGCGATCCTTGTCCGTCGGCATCCAGAAGCGATTTCAGCTTCCTTGCAGCATCGTGATGGAATGGAGGGAGCTTTGGCAGATCTACTATATATACGCTACTGGCTGGAGGCTGAGGCATCCAGTCGTGGTCTTCCTCGAACAACACTAGATTATGATGCTCTGCTGGAGGATTGGGAAGCGGAATTACAAAGAATCATCGACGATTTTTCATGGCAGCATATTTACCTAAGCAGGGCCCGCCGAGGTGTACAAGAGCATTTGGACATATCTCTCCGTCATCACCGACCCACAAAAACAGCATCGACCCCATTTACCCCTCTTACTGCAGAGATCTATCAAGCACTCGCTATGCCAGATAGTCCAGAATCAAAAATCATATGGAGCAGAGTTACTACACAAATGGGAACCTTGCAAAACCAATTTCTATTACAACAAATTAGAAATATCTCAGCCCAGAGCCGCATGCATGGAACAATCCAAAAAACTGAGCTTCCAACACATTTCTAATGATTATTTTCCTCATTTCATTGAGGAGTTGGTGGAATACTACCGTGGTAAATATGCGCAGAATTTTGGACTATCATCGGAAGCAGCAAAACAGCTTGCATCAGAACAAGTACGCAAGCTCCAAGAAGGATTGAAAGACTCGGAGCAATATCTGATAGCAGCATACCTAGAGCATCCCGAGCCCATTGGTGGTTTTTGGTTGTCCAGAACAAATACTAACCATGCAATAATCCAGTGGATATTGGTGGAAGCACGGTATCGTCAACTTGGATATGGTCGACAGATACTCGATCAAGTGAAAACTCTGGCTAAAAATTTGGGAGTTCACAAGTTATTTATATATGCTTTTGCTGATAATCACGGTGCGCTAGAGCTGTACTATCAGGTTGGTTTTACAACTATTGGGTTTGAAATGCAGTTAGAGCTATAACAAATAGCCGGGCTGAACAATAAGTAAATTAGTTGACAAGCAGTCAATAATCTAGGAAGAAGCCGTGAACAAAATTAATTGTAATAGTAATTCTACAATTGAGAAGCCATCAAGAGTAATCTTCGTGCATATGGAGAAATGTGCAGGACAATCTATAAACAAATGGCTTAGTGAAATCCATGGGATTGATTGGGTTACGCCAAATCTTGTCGGCAATCATCGGGATATCATCCGACAGTATGGTGGCTGCTACTCTTTGCTAAGCGGCCATATGGAATTCGACGGGACCGGTCTGGATCCAAGATACCAGTACATGACCGTGCTGCGAGAGCCTGTGGATCGGCTTATTTCATGGCTAAATTTTATTTCCTCAGTGGAAGCTCCGACAGAATACATCAAGTCGTTACAAGATGGAATAAAAGTACTTCTTGAAAGTGGCGGGAAAAGAACCACAATGGTCTTGCACCAAACGATTGTCAACCCATACTGCAGAAGGCTTTGTGGTGCCGTCTCGAATAATATAACAGATGAAAAAGATCAGCTTGCTTCAGCTCATAGAATTCTGCAGCAATTCTTTTTGGTAGGTTTTTTTGAAAGGCTGGGTGATTTTGGTGCTAGATACTTGAGCTTTTCGAATCTATCAGCAGAGCATGAAATACCTCATGTAAATAAAACAGAAAGTAAGTTGATAGATGCTGGCTATCCTGGTTACGATAGTCTTAGAGCTTCTCTTGCTGAGTTTCTACAGTTAGATATTGCGCTATATCAGGAACTTTACCAAAAAAGTGAGTCCATCCCTTTGCGGTGCGAGGCAATTCCTAGAGGGATTGTGACTGGATTTAATTGGGATCAACAAACTCATCCAATTCGTCCCTATTGGCAGGATACCTCAATCTTAGTTTATCATGGCGCAAGCCTCACCTCACAGGTCGGTGATAATAAAGGCCTTTTCCGAAGGGGTGACGGTAAATTTGGATTTCTTTCTCTTGGTCCCTATGTTCACCTGCTTCCAAGCACTTGTGATGTGGTTATTTTAGGTGAATGGGAAAGTAGGGGAGGAATTTATCTTATCGAGTTGTATGATCTTGAATCAGATACATCTGTTGGTACCGGATATATCGTGGATTGGGGTGGTAAAAGCCTACAATTTGTTTCTCCTTTCCTATTCGTTGTTGCAAGCGAATTGAAAAATTGTGAAGTCAGGGTTCTTGTTCCATCAAATCATAAAATTACTATCAAAGCAATTATGTTATCATGGCGGGTGGCTTTTGATAATAAAAACCATAGTCTCCAATCAGCAGAAATTGAAGATGATACTGTGAATCCCCTTGTGACTAATGATATGGTTGGACAGCTTCTTTCTGACAAGACTATTATCAGTACCTATAGGAAAGGTGTTCTGTGCTCTTTTGATTTTGATATTGAAAGCTATTGTTTCTTGGCAAGGAGTCTAAAAGTAGGAATTATAATTTCTGGTAGTATTGGCCCAAATGGATTGGGTGACGCATCTATCAGGTGTATCTTTGGTACAGAAATCTTTACTAAACCAATTGAATTTATCCCAATTTCTGAGAGATCAAATATTTTTTGTTATGATTGCATATTTTCTTTCGAAGCTGTTGTATCTCTTCCAATATTTCAGATAACTGCAAGCGAGAATACTGAGCTTCATATTTTTAAAGTACGAATCAAAATACTAGATAGCAAAAAATATAATGCATAATTATATAGTTAAGTGGGGATATCAATTACGAAGAGAAACATTTGTTAATATATCCTGCCACCGTTGGTAGATATTTTCTTTCAGTCTTGTCCTTTTGTGTAGTTCTAGTGTGAATAATGTACCTGCCAGCAAATAAGCTCCTGTTTCACATTCTTGGGCAAGTGCAGTATTATCAGTTGGGCAGGAGGGATATGGGGGGCAGATGTATCACCGTCAGCCGCCACCCCCAGGTCAAGGGCCGTATAACAACGGATACGGATATCCCCCAGCACAGCAGTAAGTTTCGCAGACAGAGGACATTATGCAAAAAAAATCTCTTCGTACCTTTGTTAGTAGAGCTTTGCTTGGTGTCGGGACATTGATGCTGCCCGCCATGGCTCTGGCAGAACCTTTCAGCATTAGCGTAGTTCTTGGCGATCTCGGGATCAATCTAAACAGTGGGTGGCCTCAGCAGTATGGGTATTTCCAGCCTCCGGCAACCTATACCCGGTACTACAGCAAGCCGCTCTATGCCCAGTACATGATGTGGTACTACTATCCTCAGCTCTATTACCGGTACTATCCCGCGCCGCCACCACCGCTGCCGGCAGGAGCACCAAGGCCTTTCGCACCTCCCCGTGGGGCACCACCGCCTCCCCCACGGGCAAACTTTTTTCATTACATTGGTATGCAGCCACCACCACCGGCTCGACCTGGTGCCCCACGCCCATTACCGCCAGGAAGATTTGGTCCTGGTGGACCGGGACATGGTCCGCAACAAGGGGGTCAGCGGTTTGGGCCACAGCAAGGCAGGCCAGGGGCCGGCGGTCAGGATTTCAGGCACTACCAACCGGGGCAGCAACCTCATGGTCCCGGCTATGGTGGTCCACAAGGCCAGAGAGGACCTGTAGAGAGGTCACCGCAAGGGCCAGGACAACCCGGGCATGGCCCTCAAGGGGGTCAGCGGTTTGGGCCGCAGCAAGGCAGACCAGGGCCCGGCGGTCAGGATTTCAGGCACTACCAAGCGGGGCAGCAACCTCATGGTCCCGACAATGGTGTTCCACAGGGCCAGAGAGGACCTATGGAGCGCGCGCCGCAGGGACCAAGGCAACCTGAGCACGGGCATCAAGGGGATCACCCCAGGAAGCAGCAGCAGGGGCAGAACCAAGACATACCTGGTCCCGGAGGTCAGCCATAAGATCTGGCTCATTGAATCACAGGGTAGTCTTTGTAATGAACAGATTGTTCATAGCTAGGCAACTCTGTGGAGAATGCATTCTCTATACATGCTCCGGCAAGACGGAAACAGCTGCACGGTAACGCGGCTACCTACGGAGGTCCTGAATAAAGCTTCGATAAGGTTGTAATACTTTTTGATGATTCAGCTCCGCATTTTGGATGCGGTGTCCAGGTGAATCTCCTAGAATGTCGAAAATAATCTCAGGAGACGCGGTTGAATCGGATGAAAGTTTTGTGGGCAATCGCTGGCAGTGTCTTCTGCTTGTCAGGTGTCGCATCAGCTGCACCGCTAGACGCCATTCTATCAGATCCATTTGACACACATGCTTGGCTAAGCCCTGGAGTGGGAAAAGTATGGAGTGATCATGGCCACCAATTCCCATCCGCGCAGCCTCCATCATCGGTGGAGTTTCCGCATCCTATGACGCTCGCGGAATTAACTGCGTTTGCCTTACGACACAATCCCGCAACTGAAGTGTCATACGCCAACCTGCAAGCGTCAGCAGCAGGATTGGGTGTCGCTACTTCTGGATATTTACCGACCTTATCTTTAACAAGTTCGGCCAGTCGTTCGCAGCAAAACAGTACAGCAGGTTTTGCCATTCCACCTTTGAATGCAGACTCCACCAGCTTGAGCCTGAGTTATGTGTTGTTAGACTTTGGTGCCCGTGCTGCAGAGAGAAATGCTGCAAAAGCAGAGGTATTTATATCTGGATTCGATAACAATCTAGCTATTCAGAATGTCTCCCTATCGGTTACCCAAAACTATTATCAACTAATTGGCGAACAAGCCCTCGTAAGGGCTTACCAACAAACAGTCGCAGAAGATCAAGCCAGTTTGGAAACGGCTAGGCTCCAACAGAAATCGGGATTAGCCACGATAAGTGATGTCTTGCAGGCGCAAGCTGCACTGGCGCAAGCCAAAGCAGAATTGGTCTCTGCACAGGCACAAGTACAATCCGATCGAGGCGCCTTGGCCGAATCCTGCGGACTCCCGGCGACCAACCCCATTCCTTTGAAACCGCTAAATACGCATACACTTCCTCCGAACGTCATCCCAGCGGTACAACGCTTGATTCATTACGCAGTGAGTCATAATGCTTCCGTATCTGCGGATGCCGCACAAATCCTGGCAGATCGAGCGGATGTTCAGTCCGATCAGGCAGAAGGGTTGCCTACGCTCAGTCTGAACGCTAGCGGGGGCAAACGGTTTCAGAATCAGTTGCTGCCCTCGCAAAATTGGTCTATTGGGGTCACCTTAACAGTACCGATTTTCTCAGGCTTTAAAGATACCTATCAGGTGGAAGAAGCACGGTCTCAAGTCCGAAGTGCGCAAGCTACGTTGAACGAGGAAACACAAACCGTATCTCTCAGCGTGTATCAGGATTATCAAACAGTTTTGGGTGCCCGTGAATCTGCAAGAGCAGCTCAACTGGCTGTAACCAGTGCAAAGGCCTCACTCAAAGCCGTTAGGGCACAATACAAAGTGGGGTTGGCAACTATGGTAGATCTGCTCACTGCCCAGGCAACACTTACAACGGCACAACAGACAGAGATTCAGGACATCACCACAGGCTACATCGATCTTGCCAATCTCGCCAATGCTCTCGGCTATATAGAAATACCCCACGATTTAACATCATTGCGAGCGGCATCATGAAAAAGATCTTGTCTCAGAGAACTACTGCTCACCCGGAAGCTAGTTCTCATTCTATCGTTAGACACGCGGCCTTATGGACGCTTGGCTTCTTGATCACGATGAATCTTGCAGGGTGCCAGGAATCTCATCAGCGGCAAGTTCCCCCGCTTGCCGTACAAGTGGCAAGCGTAACCAAAGGGAATCTGCCCATAACCGTCGATACCTTGGGGCAGGCGGTGCCCATCAACAGTGTTACCATTACTCCCCAAGTTACCGGGGTTATTCAAACAGTCTATGTTCACTCCGGGGAGAGGGTGCGCAAAGGCCAGAAGCTTTTCCTCATTAATCCAGCGATGTACGCTGCAGAAGTAGCTCAGGATCAAAGCAATCTACGTGGTGAAATTGCCCAAGCTCACTATGATGAGCTACAAGTGCAGGCTTACAAGCCGCTCATTAGCAAAGACTATGTCACTCTGCAAACCTACGAGGAAGCAGTCGCCTCTGCGCAGACTGCCAATGCAACAGTGGCTGCAGATCAAGCCGCGCTGCAGCAGGCAGAACTTAACCTATCCTATACGCAGATCAAGGCTCCTATCTCCGGTCAAATTGGGTTATTAACCATTAAAACCGGGAATTTAGTCACCGCTAATAGCACCACGTTGACCACAATCAACCAAACACAACCTATCAAGGTACAGTTTAGTCTACCAGAAAAAAATCTCCCTGATTTACGGCAAGCGCTTTCTTCCAAGGTAATATCTGTGCAGGTTTGGAATGAGGATCAGCAGAAACAACTAGGAGCGGGGCCGGTTACCGCACTAGACAACAGTGTGAGCACTAACTCAGGTACCGTAACAGCCCAAGCCACTCTGGATAATCCCGATAACATCATCTGGTCAGGAGAATACCTGCAGGTGATTTTCACCAAGAAAATACTACATCAGGTATTATTAATTCCCTCGCTAGCGCTGCAGGAAGGTGACTCTGGCCCCTTTGTCTACGTTCTACAAAAAGGCAAAGCCATTATGCAGCCTGTCACTTTTTTGGGACAACACAAGGCTCTAACCGCTATATCAGGTGCCATTACCGTAGGAACCAAGGTCATCGTAGGTGCGCCGGCTCGATTGCGACCGAACGCAGCTGTTCGTCCCATTAGCCCATCCAAAGCCTCTGGAGCACCTCTGCATAAAAGTCAGGGCGCAGCATGAATCTTTCCGAACCGTTCATCCGCAGGCCCGTTGCAACCACTGTCCTGGCCATGGCCATCGTGATATTGGGTATTTTTGGCTATCTCCAGCTTCCTTCGGCCTTACTCCCGAATGTAAGCTTCCCCACTGTTCTGGTAACTGCCTCGCTCCCAGGCGCAAGCCCGCAGACGATGTCTAGCGCCGTCGCGACGCCATTAGAAAGACAGTTCTCGAGCATCCCAGGACTGACGGCCATGAGCTCAACCAGTCAAAATGGCTCAACTCGGATTATCCTGCAGTTCTCACTTAACGAATCCTCCGCAGAAGCAACGCAAGATGTTTCTGACGCCGTCTCTCAGGCAGAACACTTTTTGCCACCGGGTATGCCAGAACCGCCACTAGTCAAAAATATCAATCCAACGGCAACACCGATCATGTTCATCGGACTTTCCGCACCCAATATACCGCTATATAATCTTGATAAATATGCAGAAACAAAAGTAGCTACCTCACTGTCCACCATACCTGGCGTTGCAGACGTAGAGGTATTTGGCGCCCAAACGTACGCAGTACGAATTTATGTAAACCCTTTTTCCCTCGCCTCACGTGGGCTCAGCTTGAGCTCATTAGAAACCGCAATTCAGTCTGCCAATGTGGATTTACCCGAAGGGACGCTGGAAGGCGGAAAGGTTAATTATGCAGCGCAAGTGCATGGCCAGCTGCATACCGCCAGCGCTTTCAACCATCTCATCGTTGCTTATGCTGGAGGGAATCCCATACCACTAAGCGCCTTGGGGACGGCGAAAAATAGTACCCAGTATAATCTCCAGAAAACATGGATTAACGGTACCCCAGGAATCGTGCTTGCGGTGGTTCGTCAGCCGGGTAGCAACACGGTGGCGATTTCTCAAGAGATCCGGGCAATGCTTCCGTCGCTGCAAGCATCGGCTCCAGGCGGCACCAAACTTTCCGTTGTTTTTGACAATGCTAGTTATATCAGGGCGGCGATTGAGGATGTCGTATTTACGCTCTTGCTCGCAAGTATCCTTGTCGCAGGGGTGATGTGGCTCTTTTTACGCAGACCCACTGCTACATTGATTGGTGCAGTAGCCATTCCCTTATCATTACTTGCTACCTTTTTGGTCATGATGCTGCTGGGCTATAGTCTCAATACGTTAACTCTTCTAGCTCTTACGCTTTCTGTAGGCTTTGTTGTAGATGATGCAGTTGTAATGCTCGAGAATATCAACCGTCATCTAGAGCGCGGGACTACCAGCATGCAAGCGGCATTGGATGGTTCCCGGGAAATTAGCTTTACGATCTTGGCCATGACCATTTCTTTAGCCATCATCTTTCTGCCACTGATTCTCTTGGGCGGGTTTATTGGTCACCTATTTGCCGCATTTGGGATCACGATCTCCGTCGTCATCCTGATGTCAGGCATGGTCGCATTGACAGTCACCCCCATGTTGTCCAGTCATTTCCTGCATCGAGGTTCTAGAGAAGAGCGCCCAAGTCTCTTTGAGCGAAGTTTTAGCCGGAGCCGGGATTGGTATATACGGACCTTACGCATGGCATTAGTGCATCGGAATTGGATGATCACAATTGCAGGCTTGATGTTTTTAGGAAGTATTGGTTTAGCCTTGATTGTACCCAAGAGTTTTATCCCAAATGAAAATAATGGATCGTTCTTTGCTAGCATTCAGTACCCAACGGGGCTTTCCTTCAGCGAGCTTGCCGCTGAACAAAAAAAGATAGAGGCTGTTGTCGAACATAATCCGGATGTCAAATCGGTAATCTCCTCAGCTGGGCAAGGGGCTGGGGCTTTCGGTGGGAGCAACTCTGGACGATTGATAGTCCGTCTACAATCAGGGGATACGGGAGATACGCAAGCTGTCATCGAGTCTCTTAAAAAAGCTACCAGAAAGTTCTCCAACACGGAGATTTTTTTCCAGCAGCCTTCTGCCATACAAGTGGGTCCGATTTCTTCCAATGCGCAATACCAGTATGTTCTGCAGGGACAAGACTGGGATACTCTGGACGCTGCAACTCATGCTCTCGTTGCGGTCTTGCGGAAAAATAGTTTGATTCAGTCGGCAAATAGCGATCTGGAAACCAATAACCCACAAGTATCTATTACTATCAATCGGCCGCGAGCAACCGCAATGGGTGTAACCGCTCAATCGATAGAGCAAACCCTTTCGCTCGCATATGGGGGGCAAGAAGTAGGTACTATTTATGGAAACTCTAACCAGTACGAGGTTATTCTGGAGTTATCCCCAAAGTATCAGCAAAACATCAACGCTCTTTCTTCCTTAAGTGTACCTGGAAGCAATGGTACGATGGTGCCCCTGTCTGCTGTGGCAAACTTCTCCTACGATGCGGGTCCACTGACCCTGGATCAATACAATGGGCTTCCCTCTACGACGATCTCATTCAACCTGGCACCCGGTGCCAGTTTGGGAACCGTCACCAAGGAAGTGGATGCGTCCGCGCAGAAGGTATTGCCTGCAGGGGTTACGGGAGAATTTGGGGGAAATGCTTCCACCTTCTCTTCTGCGTTTTCAACACTACCCTTACTCCTCGTAGCCACAATTTTGCTGATCTATGTAGTGCTTGCCATATTATATGAACATTTCTTGCATCCATTTACTATTTTATCAGCGCTACCGCTGGCCGGCTTTGGGGCACTGCTTTCCTTGTGGATTTTTCACCAGCCCTTAGATTTGTATAGTTTTGTTGGAATTATCATGTTAATGGGCCTGGTTAAAAAGAACGGTATTATTCTCGTTGACTTCGCGGTAAGCCGCAGACGGGATGGAGAACCTCCCTTAGAAGCCATCATCGACGCCTGTGCTGTTCGTTATCGTCCCATTATGATGACGACCCTCGCTGCAATCCTTGGGGTACTCCCAATTGCTATAGGACTTGGTGCAGGTTCAGGCACGCGCGTTCCTTTGGGTGTAGCTGTCGTAGGTGGGCTGGTAGTTTCCCAGTTTCTTACTCTATACATTACTCCAGCCTTTTACCTCTGGATGGAATCATTTGGTGATTATGTAAGAAAGCTATTACGTAGCACCGATGCAACGATCGGATCAGGTGTATCATCTTCTGAAAATGGGATAAACTGATTACAGCCGCAATTTAAAAATCGAGCAGAATAGGGAAAAATATTGACACAATCAGACCAAGTTTGGCCAAACTTCTTCATCGTAGGGACAGTAAAAGGTGGAACCACCTCTGTTTATCAATACCTTCGCAAGCACCCGAAAGTATTTCTCCCTGATTTTAAAGAACCTCATTATTTTGCGAAAATAAAACCATCGAAAGCGCGGGCGCATCAATTACAGTACATTGACAACCAAGAAGAGTATCTGAAACTTTTTCATGGTGCGCAAGACTATACAGCCATTGGGGAGGCCAGCACCTCCAATCTTTGGTCTCCCACTGCACCGCTAGAAATCCATAAAAAATGTCCTAACGCAAAAATTATCATGCTGTTGCGTGATCCTTTGGTCAGGGCACATTCTCATTATTTAATGGACTTTAGGGAAGGGGTCATCGATGAACCCTTTTCCGTGGAAATGCTTCAACGAGATCTCGAGCACTCCCCCGAAGGCTTTGCTGTTGCTTATCTATACGTAGATATGGGACTATACTTTCAGCAAGTCAAAAGGTACCTTGATTTATTTGGCTCTGATCAAGTTCTGATCTTAGAATTTTCTGGCCTGGTGACTACCCCAGATAAAACGATGACACTGGTCTCGGACTTTCTAGAGATTGAGAACCAACCATTTAATGATATCGATGTAAATAAAGTCCATAATGGTTTCAAATCCCCAAGAGGAGCCTGGGCCAGAAAATGTGCGGCAAATCCCTTAGCACGCTGGCTTGGATACCATCTCATGCCACAGAGCCTACAATGGTGGCTGTACCAAAATATTATCCTCAAGAAAGGGGATAAACCTGCCATCGATTCCGAAGTACGCAGTTATTTAGAGTCGGTTTATGAACCAGATATAACCAAGCTAGAGGCCCTTATTGGGAAAGAGTTGCCCTCACTTCGGGAATCATGGTAAGGGCTATCTCGTTTGTTAGCTGACGGGTAATGGTTTGGGCATGATCAAAAAAGAGCGGATTGGACCGGTAATCGGCGACGACATCGCCGCTAATGTCAGCCAGTGATTACAAAGAATGGAGCCGGAAGTACGTGGAAAAGTATGATATTTTAGAAATTAGCATCAGAAAGGCTAATATCGATGATTTAACTGCCATCCTAGAACTCTATGCCCAGCCCGGTATGGATGATGGTAAGGTTCTGGGCCTGAATGAAGCTGAAAGAATATTCCAGCGGATGTCCCTGTATCCGGATTACTGCCTCTACGTTGCCTGTGAGGGTGAACATATAATCGGTAGCTTTGCTCTGCTGATTATGGATAACCTAGCCCATTTAGGTTCGGCATCAGCAATCGTGGAAGATGTTGTCATTGCTCCCAAAGATCAAAAAAAGGGCGTCGGCAGGAAAATGATGGAATTTGCTATGCATCAAGCCAGAAAAGCCGGCTGTTATAAGTTAGTGCTTTCATCAAATAAAAAACGACGTAACGCCCATTCTTTTTATGAAAGACTTGGGTTTGAGCAACATGGATATAGCTTTCTGGTTGAAATTACAAGAGAATAACCTTTACCAAAAGATGGGTTTTACTTGTAAGTATACCTATTCTGAACCTATATGTTCTGAGGTAGTAATAAATATTATACCTTAATAAATGACCTTTCCAAATCTCTTTATGTTATAATAAAGCCTATAAAGCTGAGATATACCAGTCCTAATATCCCTTTTTAAACCGGTGATCTTGGGTCGCCTCGTCCATCCTCTATTACCTATGCATGATTCAAAGTCTGCAATACTTACGGATTCGGGCTCCAGGCAAAGTACATCAATTTTAGTTTTCCAGTACTGATCCATAATATTATCTATAGGTTCTCTAATTTGAGTTGTATAAGAAAGTAGTATATTAGCTGCGGCCGGGGTAATACAATAGGCTTGCGCACCTGTTGGCTGTTCATGAAATGCAAGCATAGAATATTTACTGTTTGAAAAAACTAATCGTCCATGCCTTTTTTGTAACTGCATTAATCTGAGTATGCCATATACATTAGAATATGACATTGCAAAGTGTAATGATTCAAGAAAATTCTTTTTTAATATTATATCATCTTCGAGAATGCAAATTGTTTGACCACTCTCGACAGCAGCTGACCATAATGTTCTGTGACTGATGAAGCAACCAATCTCTCCCATGGTCAAATCAAATCCGTACCACTGCTTTCGGTGCTCTCTATCATATTCACTTGGATATTCGGTGACCTTTATTGCATCAAAAAAACTCCATTCAATGTCTATATTTGATAGTTGTTTTATCATGCTTGCACGCCTTTCGGCTGAATCAACCAGGCTGATTACATAGACTTTAGGTATAAGCATGTCAGATCCTATACCTCTCGACTATCATCCTCACCTGGTTTTCCAGAAACCAGTTTATCCGAACTCTCTTTTTTGACTTATTGGCGTGGGGTAATGGATGATCAGGTATTTCTAAGCGTAGAAAACTACAGACTTCTTCCCAGCCATCCCCACGCTCAAAACAAAGCACCAAAAGCTGGTCATTTCTACCTTTAAAGTAATCGATAACGTTTTTGTTATGTTCTATATATTTTTCTATATACCAATCTTTATTATTTTGCGGGTAACTAACACCATAGATATGATTTCTTTCATGTTCCCTGGGATGCGTTCTTAGTGCATGCTTTCTGATACTCTCGAACCATACTTCTGGATCTTTCCGTATCGTTAGAATAAATTTGCTATTTGGGAAGTTTTTGTCAAGCTCTTTATATAGCAATGGCCAAGGCCAATCCTCAAAAAAATTATATTTCCGAGCCTCTACAATTGCTCTTTGAATATTTTTCTTCTCATACATATCGCGCAATAAGTCCAGGTCGAGGGATTTGTGTTTATATCCTAAGACTTCCGCACATAAACCCAGTGTGGTTGTGCCAGTTTTATTCCATCCTATGCCAAACAGCTTTTCTTTTCTTTGTAGCATGTTATCCACTCACAAACTTTACTTTATAATATGATATGTAACCATGTACGCAAGAGGATTTTTTGTTTATAAATATGAATTACGATTACCTTTTCCAAGCCAGCGCCATTGTCATGGAAAAGCGGCCAGAGAGGTAGCCCCCATGGACTGCCAAACTGTTGGCAAATGTGAAAGAGTTTGTTGACTTTTGAAAGATATTTTCGCTGGCGATCCGGAGGTCGAAGTCCGTAAGCTTTGATCCGAGCAATGAAGCTCGTTCGGCAGGAGAATTTCGTCATGCGCAAATCGGTTCTTTCCCTTTTTTTACTTTCCAGCTTGCTGGGTTTTTCCAGCGTCAGCTTGGCGGCTGATATGACCCCACCCCCTGGGGGCCCGATGATGCAGCATCCTCATGGTCCCAGGATGCAGGGTCATCCAAGGCCCTGGATGGCCAATGCCCCCGTCCCCATGCTCATGCCCATTGTTTGGCGAAATGCCGTTACACTGCAGCTGACCCCAAGCCAGGAAAAACAGTTGGAGAACTGGCGCCAGCAGCAAAGGAGTCAGTGGCAAAGCCGACGCACCCAAGTGCAGGAACACAATCGGGCCCTGCGCGAGGCGCTGCTCCGTGGCGAGACCGGGAGCGCGTTGCAGCCTTTGCAGGCTGCGGTAGTGCGAGATCATGAAGCCATGCTGCAAGAGGGTATCGCCCAAGTGGAATTTCTCCACCAGTTGCTTACCCCGGAACAATGGCAGAAAGTAACCGGCATGTATGCCAAGATGTCCCAATGGCAGCCCGGCAAGGAGGGATGGAAAAAACCGTGACGACGACTGCCCGCATCCTGTTGGTGGATGATGACGCCAAACTGCGCAGCATCCTCCTGCGGTACCTGGAATCGCGGGGCTATACGGTCCACAGCGCTGCTTCTGGCGCGCAAATGGAGCGACTGCTGGAGCGGGAGCACTACGATCTCCTGCTCCTGGATGTCATGATGCCCGGCGAAGATGGTTTCCAGATCTGCCAACGACTTCGGCAACAAGAATCCCTCTTGCCCATTATCATGCTCACTGCCCGTGGTGACCTGGATGATCGGATCCAAGGCTTGTCCATTGGCGCCGATGATTATGTCCCCAAACCCTTTGAGCCCGAAGAACTACTCGCCCGCATTGGCGCGGTCTTACGCCGCAGCCAGGATGCGAGCAAAGTGGAGCCAAGCCCAGGTGCCATCGACTTTGGCCCCTTCCATCTCGCCCTCGACTACCGCCGTCTCTACCGAAATGGTCAGGAAATCGCCATTACCGAAACGGAATTTGCGCTGTTGCGGGCCTTGGCCGAACATCCCTGGCAAACCCTGTCCCGCGACAAACTGCTGGGGATGATCCATGGCCACGGCGATGACATACCCGGCCCCCGTGGCATCGATGTCTTCATTTCCCGACTGCGACGACTCATCGAAGAGGACTCGACCCGGCCTCGCTATCTGCAAACCGTCTGGGGACGGGGCTATGTCTTTGTTCCCGATGCCGGGACTTTGGATCAACGTCCTTGAATTTTCGCCGCTTTTGGTCCGATAGCCTGTTTGGTCGGATCTTTTTGCTGATTGGTGCCCTGCTGCTCGCCAGTCAACTCGCGGTCTATTGGTACTTCAATCTCTATCTGGGCAATCCCCAAGCCC
>JABEBX010022037.1_pt1 | contig 28948 bp, 26 predicted proteins | sample 7245971 | NCBI WGS metagenome assembly JABEBX01 (sample SAMN14506365, study PRJNA622280) | hot springs metagenome | biome: hot spring [ENVO:00000051]|acidic hot spring [ENVO:00002120]; feature: spring [ENVO:00000027]|sediment [ENVO:00002007]; material: sediment environment [ENVO:01001048]... | reverse complement strand
GCCTTTATCGTTGAGAAGAACTATGAAGGTTTTTCAACCGGTAAAGAAGAAAACAAAATGGGTATTAAAGGATCATCGACAAGATCTGTTATACTGAGCGATGTAAAAGTACCTGTGGAAAATGTGCTTGGCGAGATCGGCAAGGGACATCAATCTGCTTTAGGAGTACTTGATATCGGACGTTTGAAACTTGGTGTTGCATCAACAGGTGGTGCAAAAGAAGTTATAAAACAAGTATCGCAATACACGAATCAGAGAATGCAGTTTGGACAGCCAGTATCAAGCTTTGGTATGATCAGAAGAAAATTCGCCGATATGATGATTAAAGTTTATGCTTCAGAAAGTATGTCCTACAGAACATCTGGTATGATCGATGATGCAACTCATGCACTTGACCATAATGCACCTGACTACAGTAAGAAGGCTGCAAAGATATTTGAGGATTATGACATAGAGGCATCAATAATGAAGGTATATGGCTCGGAGATTCTCGGTTTTGTAGTGGATGAGGGAGTGCAGAGCCTTGGAGGATACGGATATATAGAAGATTACAAGATTTCAAGGGCGTATAGAGATGCGAGAATCAATCGAATCTTCGAAGGTACGAATGAGATTAACCGCTTACTTATACCTGCTGCTATTGCAAAGAAATCTATGAAGGGTGAGCTTGATTTTATGGGTAAATTCAGTGAAATAACCGCTGAGATAGAATCTGGCAAAGTTAATAAAAAACCCGAATCAGGTCAACTCGGTATCGAAAAACTTGCAACTGATATAGCCAAGAAGATCACGGTTTATACCACGGGTGTAGCCGTACAGAAGTACATGGCTGAACTTACCGATAAGGCATTTCAATTTGGAAAGGGTGAGTATATATTTGAGCAATTGGCCAATATGATTATGGATGTTTATGGTATGGACTCAGTAATGGCAAGGACACTTAAATTAAAAAATATGAAAGGCGATTCAGCAGTTACCGTACCCGAGCTTCTTACCAGGGCTTTTGTTTATGAAACGCTTAACAAGATTACTCTTACTGCAAGACAGGTACTTGCTGATGTGGCAGAGGACAATGCAAATGAATTTGCAGGCTACGAAAAGGCGCTGTCGGCACTCACGTTTACCTATCCTTTGAACGTATCCGGTATAAAGGATAAGATAGCTCTGCATGTAATCGAAAAAGAGAATTACGCACTATAGGTAAATGCTGTTAAAGGGAGTTTATTTTTAAATCTAAATTTTCAACATGTGTTTGTTTCTATCATCAGGGGTTCAAGCTATTGAACCCCTGATTTTTTCATGAGGGGGCAGGTGGTATGAGTTCTGTTCATGATATAGAAAGATTATTAAAGCATGTAACGAGTGATAACACATCGGGATCTGTCCAGATAGCTTTAAATGTCATCAAACGGTTAAAGAGCATTATAAAACGTAAAGATACGATAGTATCAGGACATTTTTGTGAAATGATTTCCGAGCAGCTTATATCTGCCCAGCCTTCGATGGGTATTATTCTTAATCTTGCGTACGGTATCGGGAAAATGGCAGATACTGTGAAACGTAATGATATTTTGCTCTATCTTGATCAATTTGAAACAGAGATAGGATCGCATACGAGTGTTATAGCAGTAAAAGTATCCGGCTTACTGAAAAGAAGTAAAATGGTAATGACGTATTCCTCAAGCTCTACGGTGTTTGAAAGTTTAAGATACGCATACATGCATGGTTCAAGATTCAAAGTCGTTGTTCTTGAATCAAGGCCCATGAATGAAGGCGCTCATATGATGAGACAACTTTCAAATCTGTCGATACCTGTTACTTATACAACAGATGCAGCAGGAATGAGCATGCTTGCTTCTGTAGATATCGGTACGGTAATAATCGGAGGGGATGCAATTCACAAGAATGGATTTGTCTGCAAAACAGGTTCACGCGCTATAACTGAAATATGTAAAATAAAAAAGATACCTTTGTATGGCTTATGTGGAACGGAAAAGATTATACCTAAAGAGTTAAACGATAGGTTTGTTATTTTGAATAAGCCTGAACAAGAGTTGACAAAATTTAAAAATAGATTTGTTACAATTGTAAACAGATATTTTGAAGTAGTACCATTAGATATGTTTACTAAAATTATCACCGATTGATCTTCGTGTTTCGTATAGGGAGATCTCCGGCTTGATCGGTCCCAACGGTGCAGGTAAAAGTACCACGATCAAAATGTTGACGACGCTTCCCGAGCCTACCTCGGGGACTGTAATGGTTGCAGGTTTTGATAAGGTAATTTCTTTCTATCAGTAGACTGTTAAGAAAAAAGGAAGTATATTTAAAAGAGAGTATTGAATAAATGTACTGTACGAAAAAGATCTGTATAATAATAGTAGCAACTGAAATTTTGGTAAAGAGTACTGCAATTATCTTATTATGGTTGGGCTCGGCTTTTGAATAAGTATTATCCCGTTTCTTTAAATATAAATAACAAGGATTGCCTGGTCGTAGGTGGGGGCAATGTTGCCTACAGGAAGGTTGTACAGTTAATAAGGTCAGGTGCACGCGTAAAAGTTATTGCTCCATCTGTCGTAGGGCCATTAGTAAAACTAAAAAAACAGAATAAGATCGAACTTGTAAAAAGACCGTACATAACCTCGGATCTTAAGGGGATTTATCTTGTATATGCGGCTACCAACGATACGCTTGTCAACAATAAAATTTTTCAAGATACAAGGTCGAGGCATATTCTTACAAATGTTGTCGATATGCCTGCATATTGTGACTTTATAATGCCTGCTATGATAAAAAAAGGCAAGGTTACAATAACGGTTTCGACAGATGGTCTCGCTCCTTATGCAACTGTACTGTTAAAGAAAAGGATTGATAAATTATTAAATACAGAATATATGGAACTCATTCATAGTATTATAAAAGTTAGAAGTAGGCTGTTAAAAATAAAGAAAAGCGGGATTAAGGTGAACATCGAACAGGCGCTCAATAAGCTTTCTCTTGGACGGTTAATACGATATATAAAAGAGAATGATTCAAAGTCGTTGAGGCTATACATAGATAGTTTTATCTCATCGTTTACGGAGATAAAATAACCTGGCCTTCGCTGTGAAACTTGAGGCATGAATATCAGAAAACAATAAATGCGGTTTTCAGATTGATGAATTAAAATGATAATATTAACGATTATATGTTATATCCTCGCTGTAACAATGAGCATTGGTTATGCCTTTTATAGGGATAAAAAACTTGAAATAGCTGCACTTATCAGTATTATACTCGGTGTTATTCTGCAAACGTGGTTAATATTACTGTTTTACAAACATTCTGACATATTCCCAATTTTTTCATTGAAGTATGCCATATTTGCGTTTGCATGGGCGCTTGCTGTCGGAGCCATACTCGTATCGTTAATATTCAAAGGAACTACCTCGATCATTGGTTTCTCGACACCGTTCGTTATCATACTGATCATTGTATTTATGTTGTTGAAGGGCAGCACAAAAGAATTAAGCCCTATCTTTAACACCGACATATTTCCCGTTCATGTATTGTTCTCAATAACCTCTTATGGCCTTTTTGCGTTATCATTTATTTCTTCAATAATGTATATATTGCAGGAGACATGGCTAAAACATAAACGCATTATATGGATTACAAAATGGCTGCCCTCTCTTTTTATACTCGACGATCTGGCATATAAGACATTGACGATTGGGTTTCCATTTTTAACCCTCGGTATAATAACAGGTGCTCTCTGGGCTGAGAGGGCATACGGAAGCTACTGGAACTGGGATCCAAAGGAAACGTGGTCGCTTATTATATGGTTTGCGTATATTTTTATACTTCATGGCCGCATAAGCCTTGGGTGGAGAGGCAAAAAATTTGCGTGGGCATCTATTGTTTGTTTCGTGCTCGTTCTGTTCAGTTTTATAGGGGTCAACTTTATATTTAAAGGTTATCACAATTTTTAGGTTATGAAACTTCTTGTGATAGGATTAAATCATAAAACAGCGCCTGTAGAGTTGAGAGAAAAAATCAGCTTTACAGAAGAACAAATTCCTTCCATTCTTAAGGAAATTTTGTCTTTCCCTGAGATAACCGAGGCTATCGTATTATCAACCTGTAACCGTATAGAATTTTATACCGTTTGCGAGGACGCCGAAAAAAACATAGATGTAATAACGAATATTATGGGTAGGTTCGGAGGTATAGACAAAAAATCACTATCTTCTTATCTCTATATATATGAAGACAGGGATGCTGTAACCCATGTATTCAGGGTCGCAAGCAGTCTTGATTCTATGGTTATCGGAGAGGCACAGATACTTGGACAGACAAAAGATGCTTATAAAATCGCGTCATATAATTCCACGACAGGTCCAATATTAAACAGGCTTATGCATAGGGCATTCAGGGTCGCAAAAAAGGTAAGGACGTTTACTTCTATCGGATTATACACGGTTTCAGTTAGTTCAGTAGCTGTAGAGCTTGCAAAAAAAATCTTCGGCAGATTGAGCGGAAAGGATGTACTTCTTATGGGGGCAGGGGAAATGGCTGAGGATGCAGCAAAGTATCTCAGGGATGCCGGTGCTACCAAACTGATCGTATTGAGCAGAACATATACACATGCTGCAGAACTTGCTGGAAGATTAAAAGGCACAGCAGTTGAATTTGATGAGCTTTACGATCAACTCATGGATGTGGATATTGTTATATGTTCCACATCGGCGGATCATTACCTTATCACCAATGACAAAATGGCGAAGATCATAAAGGCACGCCAGCATAAGCCTCTTTTTTTCGTAGATATATCTGTGCCAAGAAACATAGAACCCTCGATATCCGCATTTGAAGGCATATTCCTCTTCGATATAGACGATCTTAAAGGCGTTACAAGCCAGAACATGAGGGAAAGAGAAAAGGCAGCAAGTGAGGCTGAAAGGTTTATAGAGGAGGAGGTTAATAGATTTTTGAACTGGCTTGGAGAATTATCATTGGTTCCAACGATTGTATCCTTGAAAGATAAATTCGAAGCCATACGACAGCAGGAATTAAAAGAGGCAATATCGAAGTTGGAAAAACCTACGAAAAAGGATATAGAAGTGCTTGATGCCATGTCGAAAGGTATAGTAAATAAGATCCTGCATGAACCTATTACAGAGATAAAAAATGTTCATAGAAGAGGCGAAGTCTTAAAGGATATAACTTTGTTGAAGAAGATATTTAAGATATGAAAATACGTATTGGTACAAGAGGCAGTAAACTTGCCTTATGGCAGGCAAATTATATAAAGACACTTCTCGGAAAAGCAGATATTGGCATTGATGTAGAATTGATCATCATAAAGACATCAGGAGATGTCATACAGGATGTATCCCTGACCGATGTCGGAGGTAAAGGCCTATTCGTTAAAGAGATAGAAAAAGCACTCCTGTCTAAAGAAGTTGATATTGCCGTACACAGTATGAAAGATATGCCAGCAGAGATACCGGAAGGCTTATATATAGCGGCAACCCCGCCTGCTGAAGAGCCATGGGATGCTATTGTTTTCAATAAGAAGACAACATTATCCGATTTAAAAAATGATGCCGTTATTGGAACAACGAGTCTCAGGAGAATAATACAATTGAAGAGGATGAATGCCGGATTGAGATTTGATATGCTTAGAGGTAATATAGACACAAGGATAAGGAAATTGATGGCAAGTCAGTACGATGCCATTGTGATTGCGTATGCAGGCATGAATAGGCTTGGCATAAAGCCGGAATTCATGGAAAAATTGGACATAATACCTGCTGCTGGACAGGGGATAATAGCCATAGAGGCACGCAAAGATAATATTGCCCTAAAAACTCTTATCAATAAATTGAATGATAACAAAACTTTTTACAGAGCCTCTGCAGAGCGTGGGTTTGTAACGCGTCTGGGAGCCAGTTGTCAGATACCTGCCGGCGCGCATGCCGATATCATAAATGACAGCATTAAAATAACAGGTTTTATCGCGGATACTCAAGGTAATACCTTTTATAAGAGCAGCGTGGATGGACCTAAGGAGCAGGCATACAGTACCGGTGTCAGGCTTGCAGAAGAACTATTAAAATTAGGTGCATCAAGGTTGGTTGGTTTATAGATATGAAAAGAGGTAAAGTATATATAGCTGGTGCAGGCCCAGGGGATCCTGAACTACTCACCCTTAAAGTCATAAATCATATAAAGACTGCGGATGTAATAGTGTACGATCATCTCATCAACAAAGAGATGCTCAGATATGCAGGTCCTTCAGCCGAGCTTATATACGCTGGAAAAATGGCAGGAAAACATATAAAATCTCAGGATGAGATCAACAAAATACTTATAGATAAAGCAATGACCGGTAATAGCGTGTTGAGGCTTAAAGGCGGAGACCCCTTCCTGTTTGGCAGAGGGGGAGAAGAAGCCGTTGCGCTTGCGGAAGAGGGAATCGAGTTTGAGATTATTCCTGGCGTATCATCGATAAATGCAGTTCCTCTTTATGCCGGTATCCCGCTTACGCACAGAGATATGTCCTCTTCGGTAGTGATAATAACCGGTCATAAGCATACCGCAACGGGTATAGACGAACACAACTGGGATGCCATTGCTAAAATCGACACGATTGTAGTTTTGATGGGTGTTGCGCAGATAAAGCAAATAGCACAGAAACTTGTAAGTAAGGGAAGAGACATAGACGATTCCGTAGCTGTTATACGATGGGGCACGATGCCCGTGCAGTCGACCTATGTTTGTACATTGAAAGATATACTCGAGGAAACCCATAAGCCTTTCGTTACTCCGGCACTTATTATTATTGGTAAGGTCGTTACGCTGCGAGACAAGCTGAACTGGTTTGAGAATCTTCCTTTATTCGGCAGGAAGGTTCTCATTACAAGGATGGAAAAGGATAGTTCAATGTTGAGGCAGTCTCTGGAATGGCTCGGTGCTTTTGTTATAGAGCAGCCGACGATTCAGATTACAGCACCCGATGACTATAAGCCCCTTGATACTGCCATAAAAGAGCTTGGCACTTATGATATGATAATATTTACGAGTGCAAATGCGGTAAGAAGATTCATAGACAGGTTATGGATATCAGGAAGAGATATAAGGTCAATTGGTAATGCTGGTATATTAGCAATAGGCCCTAAGACTGCACAGGCAATAGAGGATTTAAGGATAAGGGTAAATCAGGTGCCCGAGGAATTTAGAGCCGAAGGCCTTATTTCCTTGCTCGACGGCAAGGTAAACGGAAAAAAAATTCTTATACCGAGAGCCAAAGAGGCAAGGATGATCCTTGTGGATGAACTAAAGAAAATGGGTGCCGAAGTGAATGTAGTACCCGTCTACAAAACAATCAAGGCAGAGATAAGACAGGATATGCTTCCATATCTGAAAGAGGGAGTTGATATCGCAATTTTTACAAGTTCATCAACAGTAACCAACTTTTTTGATATGTTCGGAGAGACTGCATTCCATATACTCGAACGTGCTGATATAGCTTGCATAGGTCCTATAACAGCTAAAACGGTTCATGATATGGGGCTTGAGGTCAAGATTCAGCCCGAATCCTATACTATCGAGTCATTGATTCAAGCAATTACGATGCATTACAAAAGTGATATGTGAACTTACTTAAAATATGATTGACCATCATATAAAAAAAACTTAAAACAATGATATGCGGGTAATACTCTATACAGGAAAAGGCGGTGTTGGCAAGACTACGGTGTCTGCAGCTACAGCCGTTCTTGCATCTGAACTCGGGCATAAGACAATCGTCTTAAGTACGGACGCTGCTCATAGTCTTTCTGATGCATTTTCGATCCGGATAGGTGACACCCCTCAGAAATTGAAGGAAAACCTGTATGGCCAGGAAATAGACATCTATAAAGAGATAGCGGACAACTGGGGCAAAATAGAATCCTACGTAAAGGCCCTGCTTCAAAGCCAGGGGCTTGACGAACTTATGTCCGATGAGCTTGCAACCCTTCCGGGCATGGAAGAATTATTCAGCCTTCTCAAGCTTCTCGAGTTTAAACATGATGGCAATTATGATACTATCATTATAGATTGTGCACCGACAGCCAGTACCATAAGACTGCTGAGCTTTCCTGAGATATTTCAATGGTACATGGATAAATTTTTCAATATAGGCAGAAAAATAGCAAAAATTGTAAGGCCCGCGGCAGAAAAGATAACAAGGATTCCTTTTCCAAAGGATGAGGTTTACGGTTCTATGGAGAAGCTGTACATCAAAATGATAGAAATAAAAGAACTGCTCTTAGACAGTAATATTACGACGATAAGGCTTGTCATAAACCCAGAGAAGATGGTTATAAATGAATCCCAGCGTGCGTACACCTATCTGAACATGTTTGGATTTACGGTCGATGCCCTTGTGGTAAACAAGGTCTATCCTCAGGAAATCAACAACTCTTACCTGTCCAATTGGCTTGGGATACAGGATAAACATCTCAAGCACATAGCCCATGTGTTTCATGGAACCCCTATTTTTAAGTCAATCCTTTATGACAGAGAGATGGTTGGAATAGCGTCGCTGTTAAAGTTTTCACAAGATTTGTTCAAAGAAGAGGATCCCGCGGTATGTTTTAGTAAAGATGCGCCAATCAAGATAAGTAAGAAAGGAGATCATTTTCAGCTTATGATAAAAATGCCGGGTGTTAAAAAAGAGGATATCGGACTCATCACAAGCGGAGACGAACTTATAATCAAAATAAAAAATTTTCAGCGTAATCTCATGCTGCCGAGAGCTCTTCAAACCAGGCAGATAAAAGAGGCAACTATAGAAGGTGATTGGTTAAAGATTATTTTTGTATGAAAAACAAGGCTGCAAAGGATAATTTAAATCGCGCCGCACTGCAATCTCTTCGTTCTGCGGAACAACATTTTTTGACTGCAAATAGAGAAGACATACTTGCACTTAATGATGTTATAGAATTCGTAAAACAAATTATTGAAGGTTACGAGAATGTTTATGCTGCAAAGGCATTATCTTCACTCCTTACAACGATGCAAATGATTTTAAATGTTGCAATAAAGAGGATCATAGATCCTTTACGAGTAGGGGAAATGCCGGCAGATGCCGGCGAAATAATATATATGATAAATAATCTGGTAGAAGAAGAACTGAAAAAAATAGAGAAAGAAGACTCAACTGACCCGAGGCTGCAGGTGCTATGGAGCATAAAAGAAATACTGGGCGGCAAGAAGAAACAGAAGACCATAAAGAAATTGAAAAGAATTAAGGTTGAATAGATTTGTCAATCGTGCTTAAATAAAAACAAATGGTTAATAAAGGTAGATTAAAAGATACTCCATTTTTGAAACTTCTTATGGGTTTGCATACGGCTAAGGCCAAGGGTATTCTCAGGCTGACAAACGGCCCTGAGGTTAAGATCGTGTACCTGTCAAATGGTAAGCCTATTTTTGCGGCTTCCAATCTGCCTTCTGACAGAATGGGTGCAATGGTATTAAGATTAAACATAGCAACAGAGGAGCAAATCGATACCGCACTTAAAGACGTCATGAAAACTGGTAACAGGCTCGGCACCGTACTTGTAAATATGAATATCATAACCCCGGAACAACTCTTTGATTTAGTCATAAAACAGGTCTCGGAGATCATTTATTCGATATTCGAACTCGATGATGCAGAATATAACTTCATAGAAGATGTACACTTCAGCAATGAGGTCATAACGCTTGATCTGAGCTTATGGGATCTTATGATCGAAGGTGTGAAGAGAAAATTCAGCCCCGATAAACTGAAAGAGATCATCGGTCATTCGAATGTCATTATGCAGAAAAATCCAGATATATCTGAGGAACTGGCTATTATAAAGAATACGGATGGAGAGAAGTTCTATAATCTTATAGATGGCACCAAAACCCTGAATGATATTATAACGAATGCAGGCATGGGCGAGTTAAGAGCAATACAGATCATAGGTATACTAAACCTACTCGGCTTTATTTACCCGGGCAGTGAAAAGGGAAATACAACGACCAATGCCTCGTTGCAGTCAAAGATAGAGGATAAACTCGAAAAATTTCAGACAATGAATCTTTTTGAAAAACTCGAGCTTGATATGAATGCCACGAAAGAGCAGATTCTCTCGTCTTTCACGCTGTTATCAAAAAATTATCATCCGGATAGATTTGCAGGACCGGATTATAAAGATATAAAACCGCTTGCATTGCAGATGTACAATCAGATACTCGAAGCATTTACCATCCTTTACAAGGATTCGACAAGAGAGAAATATCTAAAAGAGATAAGCGAGCAAGATAAAAGCATATTATTTACTGAGACCGATCCTGTACTTGCAAGACAAAGTTTTGAAAAAGGAAGGGTTTATGTGAACGAGAAGAAATATGCTGAGGCTTATAAAATGTTCAATATTGCTATAAGCAACGATCCAAACATCTCTGAGTACCATACAGGATTGGCTATCCTTGAAACTATGAGTTTTAACAATCATCCGATTAATGTCGAAGCTGCGGAAAAGGCATTCTCAAAGGCTGTAGAACTTAATCCGTCCGAGGCACGTAATTATTACTATCTGGGTATTATATATAAAAACAAACAGGATTATAAAACTGCGAGAGGATATTTCCTCAAAGCCCTTGTGCACAATCAAAATCATAGGGAGTCAAAAAAACAATTAGAATTACTCGACAAGGTTTAAGGATGTCCATTTATAAAATATACACATATCCGGAAAAGATACTGAAGCGTAAGGCTAAAGAGATAACAGATATCAATGGTGATTTGCAGGGATTTATAGATAATATGTACGAGACGATGCATGTTGCATCAGGCATAGGCCTTGCTGCTACGCAGGTAGGAAAAGAGAAAGCATTGTTTGTGGCGGATGTACCTATCGATGACGATAAGAGGCGGATCATTGCCGTTATAAATCCTGTTATTATTGAATCAGAAGGAGAGTCTGCTATAGAAGAAGGATGTCTCAGTGTTCCCAACTTCCGTATAAAGGTAAAAAGAGCAGCGAGGATTGTGATCGAAGGCTACGATAGGAATGGCAAAGACCTGATCTTGGAGGCTACGGATCTGCTTGCAACTGTTATACAGCATGAAATGGATCATCTCAATGGTATTACGCTCATTGATCATGCCTCTCTTTTAAAGAGGGATGCATATTTAAAATACCTGAAAAAAGAATCTAAACATGACAAAGATTAACCCGAAAAGTGCAATAAGGAAGTTCACTTATTTCATTTTAGATTCTTTACTTACAGTTTCTTAAATGCCTCGTACGCATATTTTATCGTTCTGTCTATGTCATGTGTCGTATGTGCCATTGATACAAAATGAGCCTCGAATTGCGATGGCGGCAGATAAACGCCCATTTCAAACATGAGATGGAAAAAACGGGCATATTGCTTTGTATCGGATGTCATGGCAGATGCCAGATCTTTTACAGGTTTGTCCGTAAAGAAGGGTGTAAACATGGATGCTATCGAGTTTATGGTTATATGTTTTTTAGCAAGCCTTGCCGCATCCCTTAAACCATACACGAGATGCTCTGTTTTTTTCTCCAGATCTTTATAGAACAATGGTTTTGATTTTATCTCTTTTATAGTAGCTATGCCTGCCGCCATTGCAACCGGATTGCCAGAGAGTGTTCCTGCTTGATAAACCGGTCCTTCAGGCGAAATAAGCTGCATAATATCTTTGCTTCCGCCGTAAGCGCCGACCGGTAAGCCCCCGCCTATGATCTTGCCGAGTGTTGTCATATCTGGTTTGATGTCCATGATGCCTTGGGCACCTGACATAGAAATTCTGAATCCGGTTATTACCTCGTCGAATATAAGGACTATGCCATATCTCATGGTCAGTTCTCTTAGAGTTTCAAGAAATCCTTTGTCCGGTAATACGACACCGATATTACCTGCTACAGGTTCTACTATAACTGCGGCAATCTCTTTTGATTTTTCGGCGATAAGTTTTCGAGCGGCATTTATATCGTTGTAAGGCAGCGTCAAAGTAGCCGCGGCAAAAGCCTCCGGTACCCCTGGACTGGATGGTGTGCCAAGTGTAGTCAAACCCGAGCCTGCCTTGATAAGAAATTGGTCTGAATGACCATGATACCCGCCTTCAAATTTTACGATCTTATCCCTTTTTGTATATGCACGTGCCACCCTTACGGCGCTCATGGTTGCCTCAGTCCCTGAACTCACCATACGTACAAGCTCTATAGAGGGGTAGGCTGCCAAAATAAGTTCTGCAAGCTTTATTTCGTTTGGACAAAGTGTACCAAAGCTTGTTCCGCCTCGTATTGCCTTTCTTAGTGCATTTAGCACCTTTATATTACCGTGACCGAGGATCATCGGTCCCCAAGACATACAATAATCTATATACCTGTTACCGTCTGCATCATAAAGCCTGTCTCCCTTTGCACGAGTAACGACGATGGGATCATCCCCTACAGCCTTAAAAGCCCTGACGGGGCTGTTGACCCCGCCTGGCATGAGAGTTTTAGCCTTTTTAAAATAGTTAAGGGAATGTGTTCTGTCCATACTCTGCTCCTTTCGGATAACCATAACATTAAAACGAAAAGACTTGTCAAGGGATAAAATCCTTTGCAAATTTTTTATTATAGTGTATACATCAAGGTTTATGGATGATACTTTTATTGCAAAAGACGGATGGGTATACATAGGGTCTTTCGTTATACTCACAATTATAGGACTTTTGATAAGGCATGGATATATTTTATACATACCTTCGATATTGTTGTTGGGATTTGTGACTTGGTTTTTCAGAAATCCAGAGAGGAATACCCCGACCGGTGATTACGTTATATCCCCTGCGGATGGTACTGTTATCAAGGTTGAAAAGAACAATAAGTATGAACAATTTATGGGTAAAGATGCTCTTTGTGTTAGCATATTTATGTCGGTGTTTAATGTTCACGTAAATAGGTTTCCTGTTAATGGTGTTGTAATAGACAAAAAATACAACCCCGGTAAATTTCACGTTGCCTATGCCGATAAGGCATCAGAGCTGAACGAACAGACCGCATTATTTATAAGCGAAGAAAAGGGTAAAAAGCTTGTTGTAGTCCAAATTGCAGGATCTATCGCAAGAAGGATAGTATGTAATGTTGATAAAGGTTCAAAGATGACAACCGGTAAAAGATATGGTATGATTAAACTTGGTTCAAGGCTTGACGTTTATGTTGAACCTGATAGAGAGATTAAGGTAAATATAGGCGATAAGGTAAAAGCAGGTGAAACAATAATAGCTGTGTGATTTATGAATGAAAAAAATATTGTGGAAATAAACAAGACCTACGAAAAAGAGCCCGAGGAAGAGAAGAGGAAAGCAAGGGGCTTAAGCAGGGGCATTTATATACTGCCAAACCTGTTTACCTCTGCAAGCCTTTTTTCAGGCTTTTATTCAATCATAGCGACATTTAACGGCAGCTATTTTTATGGTGCAATCGCCATTCTGTTTTCTATATTTTTTGACGGTATCGACGGCAAGGTGGCAAGGCTTACACATACGACAAGCGCTTTTGGTGTCGAGTATGATTCACTCTCTGACCTTGTAGGTTTTGGTGTGGCCCCGGCATTTCTCGCATATTCTATTGCCCTGAGCTCGTTTGGAAGGGTTGGATGGGTTATTGCATTTATATATGTAGCATGTGCTGCAATAAGGCTGGCGAGGTTTAATGTTCAAATAGATAACATAGAAAAAAGTGTTTTTAACGGTCTGCCGTCCCCTGCTGCGGCAGGTCTCGTGACCACGACCATTTTACTCTATGTTACACCGTCGACCGGTCTTGACGAAGATAAGAAGGTAATGTTTTCTTCCATGATAAAGCACCCGATAGATCTTATATTAAACAAGCCTATCGACTTTATACTCTCTCAACATTTTACGATTCTTCTTCTTGTACTTGTTTCAGGACTGCTTATGATAAGCACTGTTAAATACAAGAGTTTTAAAAATGCAGATATGATAAAAGAAAAACCTATTTCATTTTTGATGCTTGCAATAATAATGATGTCTTTGATCGTGCTTGAGCCGATCAAAATGTTGTTTGCCATATTCATTATTTATACGGTATCCGGTCTGCTCGCCCTCCTACTCCCCAAAAGGGGAGCAAAGAAACTAACTATTTAAAATAGTAACATTTTTAATTTTTAATACTCGATTTAAACAAGTAGATTTCAATTCGCACGGAATGACGCATCAGCAGGATGAATTGATTTCCGTATGAAGGTAACGAAATGACAAAAAGGAGGATAAAATGAATAATAAAATTTTAATATTCGATACAACATTAAGGGATGGAGAACAATCTCCTGGTTCAAGCATGAACATACAGGAAAAGTTAAAGATAGCCCAGCAGTTAAAGCGGTTGAATGTAGATATTATCGAAGCTGGTTTTCCGATAGCGTCTGTAGGCGATTTTGAGGCTGTGAAAGAGATAGCCTCCAATGTGAAGGATGTAATCATCGCAGGTCTCGCAAGGACAAACAGGGAGGATGTGGAAAGGGCATACGAGGCATTGAAAGCGGCAGACAAGCCCAGGATACATGTTTTTGTTGCAACATCCGACATACACCTGAAGGCTAAATTGAAGAAGACCAGGGATGAGGTAATACGGATGACTGCCGATTCCGTTGCACTTGCAAAAGGATTTGTCAAAGACGTGGAATTCTCGGCAGAGGATGCGACACGAAGCGACAAGGACTATCTTGTGAAGGTATGTCAGGCCGCGGTTGATGCCGGTGCAACAACCATAAATATTCCAGATACCGTTGGATATATTACACCGGACGAATTTTATGAGCTTATCGGATATGTAAGGGCCAATATAAAAGCTCTGGATTCGGTTGTTATCAGCGTACACTGTCACAACGACCTTGGTCTTGCGGTTGCCAATTCGCTTGCAGCACTTAAGGCCGGCGCGAGACAGATAGAGTGTACTATAAACGGCATAGGCGAGAGGGCGGGGAATGCCGCTCTGGAAGAGATAGTCATGGCACTGAAAACAAGAAAAAACTTCTTTAATTCCTATACCGATGTCGTGACAGAACAGATCTATCCATCCAGCAGGCTGCTCAGCCAGATTACCGGTATATCTGTACAGCCGAATAAGGCCATAGTCGGTGCAAACGCATTCGCACATGAGGCAGGTATTCATCAGGACGGTGTATTGAAAGAAAAACTTACCTATGAAATAATGACGCCTCAATCGATTGGTTTGCCTTCCAACATGCTTGTTCTCGGAAAACATTCAGGCAGGCATGCATTCAGAGAAAGGATAAAATCACTCGGGTATGAGTTGACGGACGAGCAGATAGACAACGCCTTTGTTGTCTTCAAGCAGGTAGCGGACAAGAAAAAAGAGGTTTATGATGAGGACATAGAGGCTATTATAGCAGACAGGGTTCTTAAGTGGGCTGAGAAGTACAAACTCGAATCTGTGAATGTTTCCTCTGGAACGGATATGCTTCCTTCAGCAACGGTAAAGATAAACATGGATGGGAACGTTGTGACCGAGAGTGGTAGCGGCGATGGGCCTGTTGATGCCGTTTATAAAACCATAGCCTCGATAACAAAAACGAAAAGCAGGCTCATGAGATATCAGGTCAATGCAATAACAGGTGGAACGGATGCCCAGGGTGAGGTATCTGTGAGGATAGAGGAAGGCAGTCATACAGTGAGCGGAACTGGTTCTGATACGGATATCATTGTTGCAAGTGCCAAGGCGTACATAAACGCTTTGAATAAGCTTGAACAGAAGAAGGCTAATAGGATAAAAGGATTTTAAAAAGTGGGGGCGAGGTAGCCTCGCCCTTACTCGGTTGATTAAAATAAAGAAAAGGGCGGGGAAACCCCGCCCCTACTAAGAAGGTAAATATAATGAAAGGAATCTAAAATATGGGAATGACGATTACGGAAAAGATTTTAGCTCAACATGCGGGTTTACAACATGTTGAACCCGGGCAGCTCATTATGGCAAATGTGGATCTGGCTCTTGGAAATGATGTAACAGCGCCCATTGCCATAGATGAGTTTAAAAGACACGGAGGCAAAGAGGTCTTCGATAAAAGCAAGGTAGTGCTTGTACCCGATCATTTTGCCCCAAACAAGGATATAAAGTCAGCAATTCAGTGTAAAATACTGAGAGACTTTGCAAGGAAAACTGGGATTGAGAACTACTTTGAGCTCGGCAATATGGGCATTGAGCACGCACTACTGCCGGAATCCGGGCTTGTGGCGCCGGGCGATCTCATTATAGGTGCAGACAGCCACACATGCACGTATGGAGCTGTCGGTGCTTTTTCAACCGGAGTTGGTAGCACGGATCTGGCTGCTGCAATGATGACAGGCAAGGCATGGTTTAAAGTTCCGGCTACCATCAAGTTCGTATATCACAGCGATAAAAAGGGAAAACTCAAGAGCTGGGTGTATGGTAAGGATGTTATCCTTTTTACCATAGGCGAGATAGGCGTTGATGGTGCCCTTTACAAGGCAATGGAGTTTACAGGCGACGTTATCGATGCCATGAACATGAGTGAAAGATTTACGATGTGCAATATGGTAATCGAGGCAGGAGGTAAGAACGGCATTGTCATACCGGATCCAACGACAGTGAATTACGTAAATCAAAGGGTAAAAAGGCCTTACACGGTTTTCACATCGGACGCGGATGTAAAGTATGAGCATGTTTATGAATACGATCTCTCAAATCTTAAGCCGCAGGTTGCATTCCCGCACTTGCCTGAGAATACAAAAAACATAGACGAGGTCGGCAAGATAGACATAGATCAGGCATTTGTAGGTTCATGCACGAACGGATGGATAGAGGACTTGAGAATAGCGGCATCCATCGTAAAAGGCAGGAAGGTGAATTCAAACATCAGGATGATCGTGATCCCTGCAACTCCAAAGATATACCGTCAGGCGTTGAAGGAAGGGTTGATCGAGACATTTGTAGAAGCAGGTGCTGTATTCAGTACTCCTACATGCGGTCCCTGTCTCGGAGGTCACATGGGGGTCCTTGCACCGGGTGAGAGAGCAGTTGCAACAACGAACAGAAACTTCAAAGGTAGAATGGGAGATCTGAAAAGCGAGGTATACCTTGCAAACCCGGCAATAGTGGCTGCTTCTGCTGTACTTGGCAGGATCGGCTCGCCGGAAGAACTGGGGATAAAAGGATAATGATTAACAATTTAATTGTAATGAGTAGCATAAAAGTATGCGATCCATAGCGTCATTCCGCACTTGATGCGGAATCCAGAGAACTAAGACTGGATTCCTGCTTTCGCAGGAATGACAGTCTTAAAAAGAAAACCTTTTAGGAGGCATAGAATGATAATACGAGGTAATGCACATGTATTTGGTAATGATGTAGACACGGATGTAATTATACCTGCAAGGTATCTCAACACCTTTGATCACGATGAGCTTGCAAGGCATGCAATGGAGGGTATTGAGCTTGATTTTTATAAAAAGGTAACGAAGGGTGACATTATAGTAGGCGGTTCAAACTTCGGCAGCGGTTCATCGAGAGAGCACGCACCCATTGCTATAATGGCAGCCGGTATATCCCTTGTCATAGCAAAAAGCTTTGCAAGGATATTCTACAGAAATGCGTTCAATATAGGGCTGCCTTTGCTTGAAGTAAATGACGATATTGACAGCATAAAAACAGGTACACCCCTTGAGGTTAATCTTGACACAGGGCTCATAAAAGAGCTTTTAACTAATAAGATTTATAATGCTGCGCCAATTCCCAAGTTTATGCAGGAGTTATTGAGCGCAGGCGGATTGATGAATTATATGGAGAAGAAGATATAAAGATTAAGGACAACCTCTTTATACTCCTCCCCTTAATTAAGGGGAGGAAGGAAGGGGTTATCTTTAATATACGTAGGGGCGAGGTTTCCTCGCCCTATGGAGAAAAGAAATGTACGAAGGGCGGGGTGACCCCCGCCCCTACAATTAAATATTATAGAATATAATGGAGAATTGAGCTTATGAAAAAACGTATTGTAATTTTCCCGGGTGACGGGATAGGACCGGAGGTTGTAGAGCAGGCAAAAAAGGTGCTTACCAAAGTAGCTGAAAAAGGTGGTCTGAAACTTGAAATGCAAGAATTCCCTATAGGCGGGGCGAGTATAGATATTTATGGGGTACCATTAAAGGATGAATATCTAAAGGAAGCAAAAAGGGCCGATGCAGTACTGCTTGGTGCGGTCGGAGGCCCGAAGTGGGATGTTGTAGAGCCTTCGATCAGACCTGAAAAGGCGTTGCTTGCACTAAGAGAGGGACTCAAGACGTATGCAAACCTAAGGCCTGTAAAGCCTTATATGGCATTGCTCAAGTCATCTACATTGAAACCCGAGGTAATAGAAAATGTAAACATACTTGTTGTTCGTGAACTTACAGGAGGCATATACTTCGGCAAGCCAAGGGGCATAAAGGAGAATAAAAAGGGCTATAACACGCTTGTATATTCGCGGAAAGAGATTGAACGGATTGCAAAAAGGAGTTTTGATGCGGCGATGCTCAGGAAAAAGCATGTAACAAGTGTTGATAAGGCGAATATACTCGAGACTTCAATGTTCTGGAGGCAGATCGTTAAAGAGGTTGGGGTGAATTATCCAGAGGTAAGGCTTGATCACATGTACGTCGATAATTGTGCCATGCAGATCATAAGGAATCCCTCGCAATTCGATGTCATACTTACGGACAATATGTTCGGTGATATTCTCAGTGATGAGGCATCCATGCTTACCGGATCACTCGGTATGCTTCCATCGGCAAGCATAGGTGATAAGAAAGGTCTCTATGAGCCGATCCATGGATCAGCCCCTGATATCGCTGGTAAGGGCATTGCAAATCCTATTGCCACGATTGCATCTGTTGCAATGATGTTCAAGTATTCGTTTAACAGAACAGAACTTTCTGATATGGTTGAAAATGCCATACAAAAGGTGCTTGATGATGGTTTACGTACAAAGGACATAGACGATGGGACAGGAAGACTGGTTTCCACATCGGAAATGGGTGAGGAGATAGTAAAAAGAATAGAATAAAGAAATTCAATATTCAATATTAAAGATTAAGCATTAAACATAAAATAAAAGGAGTTAAGAAATGGGAAGTAAAAGTTATTCAGTTGCTATTGCAGGTGCGACCGGTGCAGTAGGTAACGTGATGCTGCAGTTACTTGAGGAACGTAAATTTCCGGTCAGGGAATTGAAATTACTTGCTTCGAGCAGGTCGAAAGGCAAGACGCTTAAATTCAAGGGAGAAAATATATCAGTGGAAGAATTGGGACCCAAGTCCTTTACCGGAGTTGAGGTAGCCCTTTTTTCTGCTGGTGCTTCCAGAAGTAAGGAGTTCGCAAAGCATGCTGTAGATGCAGGTGCTGTTGTTATAGACAATAGTTCGGCATTCAGGATGGAGCCGGATATTCCTCTTATTGTACCGGAGATAAACCCTGATGCAATAAAACTATACAAAAAAACGGGTATCATTGCGAATCCGAATTGTACAACGATTGTTACTCTCATGGGAGCCGCACCTCTTCACAGATACGGTAAGATAATAAGGATGGTAGCCACAAGCTATCAGGCCGTTTCCGGGGCAGGTGCAAAGGCAATGGCAGAGCTTGAAGCTCAAGTCAGGGCATGGGCAAAGGGTGAGCCATTGAAGGTAGAGGTATTCCCTTATCAGATCGCATTCAATGTACTGCCGCATATTGATGTTTTTCTTGAAAACGGCTATACCAAAGAAGAGATGAAGCTTATAAACGAATCAAGAAAGATATTGGGTGATCAAACCATAAAGGTTTCTCCGACAACGGTCAGGGTACCTGTTTTCAGGGCACATTCTATTGCTGTAAATATCCAGACGGAAAAGAAGATCACCAGACAAAAAGCTATAGAGCTGATCAATGCATTTCCAGGAGTACAGGTTGAAGATGATCCGTCACACAAAAAGTATCCGATGCCGCTGTTTATAGCAGGTCAGGACGATTGTTTCGTCGGCAGGATCCGAGAAGACGATTCTGTTGAGAACGGTTTGAACTTCTGGGTTGTCGGCGATCAGCTTAAGAAAGGCGCTGCTCTGAATGCAATTCAGATTGCAGAACAGATGATTAAAGATGGAATGTTGTGACAAAAAAAACTGGAAAAGTATCAATGAATAATCCACCCCATCCCCCCTTTCGTAAAGGGGGGGAAGGGGGATTTGCCTTTAGTAAAGGAAAGGATACCAGATCTCTGCTTGGATATAGAGGGCTTGAAAAAATTCAAAGGCTTTCTTGCATGCTGTTGTTCATGGCTGTCTTTGTTGCATGCTGGACTTCTACGTCCTTTGCCTTTCCCAATACCAAGGTCGCCTCTATACCGGTAGGCAATGGTCCCTATGGTATTGCAGGGAATGGGACGTATGCTGTTGTGGCTGAAAGCTTGACCGGCTATTTGGACCTTATTGATCTTTCGAACAACTCGATTCCTACGTCTCAACATCTTCTTATTGGAACAAACCCATCCATGGTGACTGTTACATCTGACGGTACATTTGCCTATGTTACGGACTATGAGAATAATACTGTTTATGCTGTAAGCCTTAACAGCGCGGCAGGTTTTACCATCTCTTCAATCCCAGTCGGTAATGGACCTATTGGCATCAGTATAGCATATAATACTGTGTTTGTGACAAATTATAAGGACAACACATGGTCTTATTTCCCGGTCTACTCATCATCTCCTACTACACTGCAATCATGGGGAGGCGGGCCTATAAGCATTGTAGCGAATGCAAGTGCGAATGTAGTTTATGTAGCCAACAGCACATCGAATGCGGTTAATGTATTCCAGTATGGTTATAACGGCTCGAGTACCTATGGAGTGACAACAACTATTACTACAGGTTCATACCCGAGTGCGCTTTTATTGGTGCCGAATTCAACAACACTGTATGTTGCCAATGCGAATGATAACACAATCTCTGTTATAGACACATCTACCAACAACGTAGTTAATACTATCTCACTTGGTTCAGCTTCAGCCGGGCACCCGAATGGCCTTGCAATCACGCCTGATAATTCAACCTTAATGGTTATCAATTCACCAACAGGAGGTATTACCTATATTCAGGTATCCAGCAACTCTATAATAAACAGCTTATCCTTGGGCTCAAACCTTGAACAGGCATATATAACGTCAAACGGGGCTGATGCTTATGTTACGGATTATGGTACAAACACGGTTTATCAGCTTTCAAGTGTAGTTTCTATATCTTCAACAAAGCCTTCTGCTATCAATAATACAAACAACAATGTATCTACGATCACATGGTCATCAACGATGCCGGGAACTTATGAGACAGAGATAGGCGGCAATGGTACAATGGGGAGCGGTACTGCAATACCCGGGGCAAGCGGCTCCATAACAGCGGGGCAGACCCTGACACTCCCTGTGTATGCATCCGATATTATCAATTTGACTGGTGGTGCTAACGGTCCGTACACGATTTATATCTATGTACAAACCACCAGCGGTATCACGGCCTATGCATCCACAAGTATTCTCTTGTTGACCGTTCCGCCTCAGCCTGCGTCCAGCCTTACGGCTACGCCGAACGACAGTAGAGCTATACTCGGTTGGACAGCAAGCCCTTCAGAGTATGTCGGAGGCTACGATGTATATTATTCTACCTCTCCATTCGATATCAGCAGTTTACCTTCGACTGTTGTCGATGCAGGGAATACCACATCTTATACATTGACAGGACTCACCAATGGGACGCTTTATTATATAGGTGTTATCACCTATGATTTAGCCACAAATACAAGTGCATTGAGCAATATAACAAGTGTAACGCCTGTGTATATACCAAGCCCCTCAGACCTTGCAGGACAGAAGGGTAATTGTTTCATAGCAACAGCAGCTTATGGTTCTTACGACCAATTCGATGTGTGGGTTCTTAGGCAGTTTCGTAATAAGATACTGCTAAAAAATGAGGCTGGAAGGTGGTTTGTTCAAACCTATTACAGGATAAGTCCGCCCATAGCCCATTTTATCGCAGGTCATAATGCACTGAGGGCTCTTGTGCGAATAATGCTGAAGCCTTTTGTATTCGGGAGTATGGTGGTGCTTTATGGAACAACGGTTCAGAAACTGTTTGTGATTTTGTTCGTCCTATTACTTTTTGGAACAGTGATAAGATTATTCTTGACTACGAGGAGTGATACGGATCCATCCTCTTGTCATTCCCGTGAAAACGGGCATTCATAAGAGTATTTGTGTACAATTTATATTATATTTACATATTGACAAGTAAGTGGAAGGTAGAATTGAGAGAAGCATCTAATCCGGATTGGAAGGATTTAGCACAAGACTGGATTCCCACTTGCGTGGGAATGACAAGAAGTAATAATAAGGCAGGAGTCCACTTTTTACAAGGAGAGTATGAGGATGTTTAAAAAAGCTTTTTTTATGTTGCTATTTTCTTGTTTTATAGCTGTGCCGGTGCATGCATCCGATACCGTTCATTACGAACTTACCCTCGGAGCAGGAGCCCTTCGTTTCACAAAAGACCCTGTGCTCCAGTCGTTTTACAAGAACAATTATATACCCGTGTACCAGCTTAATGCAGGTGTTTTATTCTATCATTGTGTAGGTCTTGACGGTTCACTTGGTTTTATCTATGGTAAAAACACGATCTATGTTCAACCCGGTGTTGGAGATCAATATACATTGATGGTATATCCTGCAAGGCTCGATGTGGTTGCTCAGTTGAGATTAAGAGACGATCAGCCCGTGTATCCTTACATCGGCGCGGGTGGTAATGCGACTGGATTTTATCAAATCAGAACAATGGATAATCACGTTGTCAGCGGTTATAGATATGGGTATAATTGGATAGCTGGTATTCATTTTTTACTTGATCCCATTGATAGGAGGCACGTCGGCAACCTGCGCACAGAGTACGGCATTGATCATATTTATATCGATATCAGGATAGGACAGGATATGGTGAACGATCTTCACAGGAGTAACGGCTTTGATTTTTCCGACCAATACATATCCGGAGCCTTTGGCTTTGAGTTTTAAGTCTTGAATGTTAAATATCATATTCCCGAAGTATGCGTAACATAAAACTTATCATTGAATATGATGGAACAAACTATAGAGGCTGGCAGATGCAGGAATCAAGGGACAGAAGTCTGGAATCAGAAGTCAGCCATGATAATCCGAATTCCCGTCCAGTATCACGGTTTGGGACAAGCTTTGACGGAAATGATGAGCATAATGTTTTGACGATACAGGGTATACTTGAGAAAGCGATTAAAAATATAACAGGCGAACATATAAAACTTACGGGAGCAGGCAGGACTGATTCGGGTGTTCATGCAAAAGGTCAGACCGCAAATTTTTACACATCATCGGATATTACCGTTGATAGATTTCCATTTGCTATTAATGCACAGCTACCCCAGGATATTGTTGTAAAATCCGCTGAAGAAGTGCCTTTAAATTTTAATGCAAGAAAAGACGCAACGGCAAGGGAGTACATGTACGTGATAAACAATCATAGATTCAGGAGCGCACTGAAAAGGCTTTACAGCTATCATGTGCCTTTTGAATTGGATATTCAGGCTATGCGGCAGGCTGCCGGGTATTTGATCGGAGAGCACGATTTTACCGGGTTTGCGTTCGGGAACAGAGGGAAAAGGACCAGAAACATCATGAAGCTCGTGATAGAGAAAAAGGATGACTTTTTATATATAACTGTTAAAGCAAATAGCTTCCTCATGCATATGGTGAGGTATATCGTTGCTGCATTGCTGGAGGCAGGAAATAGAAAGATGAAACCGGAAGATATAAAATTTTATCTCGAACCCATACTGAAGAAATGGACTCACTCGAGGGCACCGGCAAAGGGATTATTTTTAATGAAGGTGGAGTATTGATTGTAAAAAAAGGATTATCTACATCTTTAAATTCCCCTTTTAGAAAAGGGGTGTCCCGCCTTCGGCGGGACGGGGTATTAGAATTACCCTATAATGCAAACCTTAAAGAGAAAGCGAGAGCATTAAGAAAGGCCGGTAACCTGTCGGAAGTATTGCTTTGGAACAAGATGAAAAAGAAGCAAATACTTGGTTTTGATTTTACGCGACAACAAATAATAGGAGATTATATCGTGGATTTCCATTGTGCAAAATTAAATCTTGTAATTGAGATTGATGGTGAAAGCCACGATTATAAGGGTGAGTATGATAAAAAAAGGGATGAATTTTTAAGGTTATTAGGATTGGAGGTGCTGCATTTTAAGGATACAGATGTTAAAACATCTCTGGATAGTGTATTGATGCAAATTTATCAATGGATTACAGATAATCCTTTTCATAAAAGGAGTGCCTGTGGAGCTGGAGAGGTATTAAATACCCCGTCTGCTATCGCAGCCACCCCTTTAATAAAGGGGAATTTTAAGAAATGAACACCTCGCACATTAGAAATTTTTCTATCATAGCACATATTGATCACGGCAAATCCACGCTTGCGGACAGGATCCTCGAGCGTACCGGCGTATTGTCGATACGACAGAAGAAGGACCAGTTTCTCGATCAGATGGACCTTGAAAGGGAACGAGGCATCACCATAAAAGCCTCTCCGGTAAGGATTGATTATCATTCGAAGTCCGGTGAAGACTTTATATTCAACCTCATAGATACCCCCGGACATGTAGATTTTTCCTATGAAGTCTCAAGGAGCCTCGCGGCCTGTGAAGGTGCGCTTCTGGTTGTCGATGCAACGCAGGGTGTCGAAGCACAGACCCTTGCCAATGCGTATCTTGCGATAGATAACAACCTTGAACTTATACCTGTGATAAACAAGATTGATCTTCCGGGTGCGGATCCAGAGAAAGTTAGAAAAGAGATAGAGGACATTATCGGTATTGATGCGTCCGGAGCCATACTCGCAAGCGCCAAAGAAGGCATTGGTATAGATGAAGTTCTTGAGGCCGTTGTAACGAGGATACCGCCTCCAAAGGGTGACCCGGCAAAGCCTTTAAGCGCCCTGCTGTTCGACAGTTGGTACGACAGCTATCAGGGCGTTGTCATGGTTGTGAGGTTGTTTGACGGATCGGTTAAAATCGGTGACAGAATAAAATTATTTTCCACGGGCCGCAGCTATGAAGTTACAAATCTTGGCATCGTTGCCCCCCTTGTGAGGGAGGTAACAGGACTCTCGGCAGGAGAGGTCGGTGTTATTATAGCGGGCATAAAAGACCTGCACGAGACGAAGATAGGTGATACAATAACACTTGAAAATAATCCGGTATTGACAGCTCTGTCGGGATTCAAACATATTAAGCCATTGGTCTTTGCGGGTTTGTATCCGGTTGAGAACAACCAATATGAGCCTCTGAAGGCTGCCATAGAAAAGCTGATCCTCAACGATTCTTCGTTTACGTATGAACCGGAAACATCGACAGCACTTGGCTTCGGGTTCAGGTGCGGGTTCCTCGGACTGCTCCACAAGGAGATTATCCAGGAAAGGCTCGAGAGAGAATATGAGCTTGAGCTTATTTCGACAGCTCCGACTGTCGAATATCATATTCATTTGCAGGATGGCGAGATACTGTCCGTAGAAAATCCTGCAAACTTTCCCGAAGACAGATCCGTTCAGAAGATAGAAGAACCTTATGTCGTGGTAACGATCCATATACCATCAGAGTATGTCGGTGCTGTATTAAAGTTATGTGAGGAGAAAAGAGGCATTCAGAGGGAGATGAAATATCTTACACAGAATAAGGTTATGATTATTTATGAACTGCCTCTCTCCGAGATGATAAGCGATTTTTATGACAAGCTCAAGTCCCTGTCACGAGGGTATGCATCGATGGAGTATGAATTTCTTGATTATAAAACATCCGATCTTATAAAGTTGAATATACTTATAAACGGTGACCCTGTCGATGCACTGTCTCTAATTGTCCACAAGGATAATGCCTATTACCGGGGCAGATCGCTTACCGAAAAGCTCAGGAAGGTCATACCCCGCCAGCTTTTCGAGGTGAATATCCAGGCTGCCATAGGTTCCAGGGTTATTGCCAAAGAAAGCGTCAGAGCTATGAGGAAGGATGTTCTGGCAAAGTGTTACGGCGGAGATATCACGAGAAAGAGAAAGCTGCTCGAAAAGCAGAAAGAAGGCAAGAAGAGGATGAAGCAGGTCGGTGTTATCAACATACCACAGGAAGCGTTTCTATCCGTGCTGAAGACGGAGTAGAAATAGAAAACACAATGGATATGAAATATAATCCGGAAATTCATCATCGCCGGACTATCCGCCTGAAGGATTATGATTATACAGATGCAGGAGCGTATTTCGTGACTATATGTACACAAGATAAAAGATGTTTATTTGGGAATATAATGAATGGAGTAATTGAATTATCGGAAACCGGTAAAATTGTACATAAATTCTGGTTTGAAATACCAAAACATTTTGAAAATATTCAATTGAATGAATTTGTTGTTATGCCAAACCATATTCATGGAATAATTATAATTTTATATGATTTTTGTAGGGGTGAGGTTTCCTCGCCCATTTTTAAAGCAGATGAAATAAAGCGAAATGACGGAGAGATTTTATGACTAAAGAAAAAAGGAAAAAAAGCATTGTTAGGGAATACGCCGAGGCATTTGCAACGGCGATTATACTTGCTCTTATTATCAGGGCATTTATTATTCAGGCATTTAAAATTCCATCAGGTTCAATGGAACCAACGCTGCTCATCGGTGACCATATACTGGTGACTAAATTTATCTATGGTACTCATATACCATTTACGAATGATGTAATATTGCCGGTTCGATCGCCCAAACGCGGTGATGTCGTTGTATTTGAATATCCGAAAGATGAAAGCATAGATTTTATCAAAAGGGTCATTGGTCTGCCGGGTGATAAATTACAGATCATAAATAAGCAGGTCTATATAAACGGCAAAAAGCTTTATGAACCTTATGCTTATTTTGGCGATCCGGAGATATTGCCTGCATCGGAGTCGCCAAGGGATAATTTCGGTCCGATTATTGTTCCAAAGGGCGAATACTTTATGATGGGTGATAACAGGGATTATTCCAATGATTCGAGATATTGGGGTTATGTTAAAAGGGATCTGATCCTCGGTCAGGCTGAGATCATATACTTCTCGTGGAACCCGAAAACATTGCATATACGATGGAACAGATTCGGCATGCTCATACATTGACAGAGGAGACCCCTGTCTAATGATACTCCTTGGAACTCTATCTGAGTTATTCCTGCCCCTGGCACCTCCTTATCAAGGAAGGGTTTACTATAGATATGTTGTGTGATAGATATTTTAAAAATCAAGAAAGAGAAGATAAAGATGAAAAAAAGTTTATTAAGGTTTATTGTGCCTCTAATCGTAACATTATTTATAACGTCAATGATTTACAGTTGCGGCAGCGGTGGTAGTACAGGGATCGTAACAGCTCCGCCCATATCGGTAACATTAACACTCATACCTTCATCTGGCACGCTTGACGCAGTAAATGTTGATTCTACGTTTTCCGAGGTGATTCCTGCATCTGCTGGTATTGTGAATCCGAATTCAATTCAAATAAGTATAGTACCGTCTTTCTTATTTACAGAGGAAACATATTCAAATTATGTTGAAATAATACCTTCGGCAAGTTTACAAACAGGAACGACATTCAGTGTAACGACTAATTTTTTGACCATTCAAAATGGTACTCTATATGCAGCAACTGCATATAATGCATTCACGACATCAACAACACCGTAAGAGATTTTGGCATAATGTAAAATCCACCGTCTTTGACGGTGGTTCTGTATATCTGACTGCACCTCTGATATGTCATTCCCACGGAAGTGGGAATCCAGTTTTATAATCACGGACGTAACTACAGCCACATAATTTTACTTGACGCCCATAGGTATACATGATAAAAAATAAAAAAATCAAAAGGAGGAAGGTATGGATAAACACGTCTTTAAACTTCTTGGTCTTTCAGTAGTTGCGATACTTATCGCGGTAATAGCCGCTGGCTGCGGATCCAGCAGCTCATCAAGTGTGAATATACCGGTTCTAACAGCACAAGGTTCTGCTGCACTGAGTAAGGGAGATCCAACAGGTGCACAAAATGCATTCAAACAGATACTTGGATCTTATCCCACTGACTGCACTGCAAACTGGGGCATGACACTTGCTGATGTGCAGGATCTAACGCAAAACCAGCTTCAATCAATTGTTGATTTTACTAATGTAGAAACAAATGTATTGGGTGACAACTTAGGGACGTTCTTTGCAGGTATTACCAACGATCTGACAGATATAACAAAAAGAACACCTGTGATAGAATCACTTACACCGGCCTGCGAATTTACCTCAGTACCACTCTTACCGGTCACTGTGAATATGAATCCAACAAATCTTATATCATCTTTGACTTCGTTCGATTCAACTTTACCGACAACAGTTACAGCTTTATTATCCTTACTTAATCTAAATTATCATGTTGAATTTGGATCGCAATGGGGTCCTGCAGAGGCAAGGGTGCTTGGTGCAACATCCAACACATTGCTTGCCTTAATAAACATCATCAGTGCACATTCACTGGATACATTAGCTCTTGCATCTATGTTTATGAACAGTGACAGCCTGCCGAGCCTTAATTTGTCCGACCCAATAGGCCTGGTGAGAGGCCTGGGCAGTATATTTGCAGCGGCGCCTACGCTACTTCAATTCAACAACCAAGGAACGGGTCCAGGAGATATAAAGGCCGCGGGCAATGAACTGTCTGCTGCATTAACAGAATTAGAAGGTTTGAATGCGAGCCTGCAGCTTGATGCGATC
>JABEBX010022454.1_pt1 | contig 29018 bp, 29 predicted proteins | sample 7245971 | NCBI WGS metagenome assembly JABEBX01 (sample SAMN14506365, study PRJNA622280) | hot springs metagenome | biome: hot spring [ENVO:00000051]|acidic hot spring [ENVO:00002120]; feature: spring [ENVO:00000027]|sediment [ENVO:00002007]; material: sediment environment [ENVO:01001048]... | reverse complement strand
ACAAATTGAAGTAGAAGTGCCTGGAATGGAAGAAAAGGATTTGAAAGTTAAAATTGAAGACAATACCTTAACTATTTCTGGCGAGCGAAAATTTGAAAAGAAAGAATCAAAAGACAATTATTACCGAATTGAGCGTAACTATGGTAGTTTTACAAGGAGCTTTTTCTTGCCAGAAAATGTTGACAAAGAACAAATTAAAGCAAAATATGAAAATGGTATCTTGAAGGTAGAGCTACCAAAGAAACTAGAAGCAAAGCCAAAAGAAATTGAGATTGCAGTACAAAAATAAATCGAATAAAAGGGAGTCTAAAAACTCCCTTTTATTTTTTTAAAGAGGTAAATTGATGGATATAAATAAATTGACAATTAAATCTCAGGAAGTTTTACAAAATTTAAAAAACATAGCAAATTCTTATAATAATCAATTTGTAAGCTCTCTGCATCTATTAAAAGCTCTAATTAGTTACAAAGATAGTATAATTCCTACTATATTAAAAAAGATTGGCATAGATACTAATCAATTAGAAACAGAACTTGAAAAAGCAATCGAAAAAATTCCAAAAGTAAGCAATATTCAAAGTGAACAGATTTATATTACTTCAGAATTAAATGATGTATTTAAAAGAAGCGAAGAAGAAGCAAAGAATTTAAAAGATGAATATATTAGTCTTGAACACTTTTTATTAGCTCTAACCGAACGATGTGATGCAGCGGTTATTTTATCAGTTGTAGGTGTTACGAATGATAAAATACTTAAGAGCCTAGTTGATATTAGAGGTAGTATAAGAATTACAGATCAAAACCCAGAAGAAAAGTATGAAGCTTTAAAGAAATACGGCAAAGATATAACAGAACTTGCAAAAGCAAATAAACTTGACCCAGTTATTGGAAGGAGCGAGGAGATTAGACGAACTATTCAAATTTTATCACGCCGTACAAAAAATAACCCTGTATTGATAGGTGATCCAGGCGTTGGAAAAACGGCAATCATTGAAGGCTTAGCTCAAAGGATTGCAAAAGGCGATGTACCAGAAAGCTTAAAAAATAAATCACTTATCGCACTTGATTTGGGAGCCTTAATTGCAGGTGCAAAGTATCGTGGAGAATTTGAAGATAGACTGAAAGCAATTTTAAATGAGGTAAAACGATCAGAAGGTAATATAATCCTATTTATTGATGAGCTTCATACTATTGTAGGTGCTGGTGCAAGTGAAGGCAGCTTAGATGCATCAAATATGCTAAAACCTATGCTAGCAAGAGGTGAGCTAAGATGCATTGGCGCAACCACGCTTAAAGAATACAGAAAGTACATAGAAAAAGATGCAGCACTTCAAAGGCGTTTTCAACCCGTATTCGTTTCAGAGCCAAGTGTGGAAGAAACGATATCTATATTGAGAGGTTTAAAAGAAAAATATGAAATACATCATGGCGTAAAAATAAAAGATACTGCTATCGTTGCAGCTGCAGTACTATCAAATAGATACATTACAGATAGATTTTTGCCAGATAAAGCAATTGATTTGATAGATGAGGCAGCAGCAAGTTTAAAAATACAACTTGAAAGCACATTTGAGCCAATTGATAATTTAAATAGAAAAATTGCTCAACTTGAAATAGAAAAAGAAGCCTTAAAACATGAAAAAGATGAGGAAGCTAAAAAAAGGCTTGAAGAAATAGAATATGAATTAGCTCAACTTAAAGATCAGTTAAACACACTGAACGCAAAATGGCAATATGAAAAAAGTTTAATCAAAGAAATGCAAACCATTCAAGAAAAAATTGATAACACAAAATCTCAAATTGAACTTGCAGAAAGAAATGGCGACTTCGAAAAAGCAAGTATTCTAAAATACGGTGAGTTACCAAAACTTACCAAAGAATTAGAAGAAAAAAATAAACAATTAAATAGCTTAGATGAACGTTTGCTAACGCAAGAAATAACAGAAGAAGAAGTTGCAAATATTGTATCAAGATGGACTGGCATACCTATTCAAAAAATGCTTGAAGGGGAAAAAGAAAAACTAATAAAAATGGAAGAAAACCTACAAAAACGTGTTGTAGGACAAGAACAAGCAGTTCAAGCTGTTAGCGATGCTGTTCGACGATCGAAATTAGGTTTGTCAGATCCAAATAGGCCTATTGCATCATTTCTATTCTTAGGACCAACAGGCGTTGGAAAAACGGAGTTATCAAAAGCATTAGCAGAGTTTTTATTTGACGATGAGAAAGCGCTTATTAGAATCGATATGAGCGAATATATGGAAAAATTTTCTGTTTCTAGATTAATTGGCGCACCACCTGGTTATGTTGGCTATGAAGAAGGCGGTCAATTAACAGAAGCCGTAAGAAAAAGGCCATATTCAGTAATATTGCTTGATGAGATAGAAAAAGCTCACCCAGATGTATTTAACATACTTTTACAAGTATTGGATGACGGCAGGCTTACAGATTCAAAAGGCGTGACCGTAGATTTTAGAAACACAATTATTATAATGACATCCAATTTAGGTAGCCAGTATTTAATAACTTTAAGACAAGATACAGATTCAGAAACACTAAAACAAGACTTCAAAAAAGTTTCAGAAAATATAAACGCTGAATTAAAAAAATTCTTCAAAATAGAATTTTTAAACAGAATTGATGAAATTATAATTTTTAATCCATTAACCATTACTGAAATCAAAAAAATTACAAAGCTTTTGCTAGATAAAACTAAATATAAACTTGTTCAAAAGGGTTATAAAATCGATTTTTCCGAGCGCTTAATAGAAAAAGTAGCTCAAGAAGGTTTTGACCAAATCTATGGTGCAAGGCCACTTAAACGCTTTATTCAAAACAATATAGAAAATATTATTGCCAAAAGAATCCTAACTGGAGACATTACAAGAGAATACCCCTATATAGTAGATGTATTAGATGATAAAATCGTATTTTTAAATCAGCAATTAAAAAGTGGCTAATTTATCTTAGCCACTTTTTTACATTGATTTTTTATACAACATATCATAAATTATACAGTATGAGGTTTTTTTTGATTTTAATAGTCATATTGTCCACAATAAGTAGTTCATTTGCTGGCAGTTTAAACGATTACCCAAGTTTGAGTTTATTGCCAAAAAGTAATACATTTGACTTCAAAACACCATCAACAAATATTAATTTAGGAAAAATTGAAACAAATAATAACACTTCTATAAGTTTTGGTATTGGCGCAAACATTAATGAATGGAGTTTGTGTTCTGGTAAATACTCGCTCAATTCTAACTGTATCGATTCCCAATTTAACTCACCACTTACACAAGCACTTATTGGTCCACAAGTAAATTTTGAAAGCAAGTCACAAGAAGGTGGTTTTGAATACAATATCTCTTATACTTCTTCAAAAATGCTTCCAATAAGTCCATCTCAGGCTCCAGCAAACATTAACCAATTTAAAATCGATTCTAGTGTAAATCTTAATTTAACAAATAATACCCAACTAAAATTCATTGGCGATTACAAACATAGAGATATTGAGAAAAACCCAAACAGCATTTTCAATAGCGTGCCAAAAGATGAATTTGGTGTTGGATTGAAACTCAATATTGGTTTTTAGATTTACCTAACTCTTTTGAACGGTTAGTTGCTGCTTCAATTGTGTCCATCAAAATCCCTCTAAGCCCTGCCCTTTCCATAACATTTAATCCATAAATAGTTGAACCACCAGGAGATGTTACCAAATCTTTCAATTCCGCAGGGTGCATTTTTAATTTCAAAACAAGCTCAGCTGCACCCTTTAATACTTGAGCAGAAAGTTTTATTGCATCTTTTCTTTTTAACCCCATCTTCACACCACCATCTGCCATTGCTTCAATAATTTCGAAAGCATATGCTGGTCCACTACCAGATAAACCAGTTATTGCATCCATTAATTCTTCTGTTTCTAGCAATACAGTTCGGCCAATTAGGCTTGTTATCGCAATAACTATCTCTTCTTCTTCTTTTGTTATGTAATCATTACAATAAATTGCAGTTATGGATTCTCTTACCAAAGCAGCAATATTTGGCATTATTCTTGCAATCTTTGCATCTTGCCTTAAAAAGTTCGCAATGTCTGTGGTTTTGATACCTGCTGCCATAGATATAATAAGTTTTTTATCATCTACTGCCTCTTTAATATCAGATAGGCAATCAAAAATGTCTGCTGGTTTAACCGCTATAATTATTATTTCCGAGCGTTCTGCCAAATCAAAATTATTAAATACATCAATGTCGTACTCTTCTTTTAAAATATCACCTTTGTGCTTATCGGCAGCATAAATATTTTCTTTTGGTATACCCATATTAATTAAACCGCTTAAAAAAGCACTGCCCATATTGCCTACGCCAATAAAACCAATTTTTTTATCCTTTAACATTAAAAAACCTCCTTTTCTTAAAATATACCAAAAAAATAAAAAATTGTGTATAATTTTTTTGTGAATAAAATATTTAGGGAAATTTTGAATTTTTCAATTGCTAAAAAACTGTTTTACAAGAATCAACGTATAGGTATTGCACTATCAGGCGGCAGCGATTCTGTTGCATTATTTTATTTTTTTTATCAAATAAAAATTGATTTTAATTTAGATTTGACGCTTTTACATTTCAATCACAAAATTAGATCAGATTCAGATGACGATGAAAAATTTGTGGAATCGCTAGCTAAAACATATGGTGTAAAATTTTACACAGAAAGCAAAAATGTGTATGAAATTTCAAAAAAAGATAAAAAAAATTTGGAAGAACAAGCAAGACTTTTGAGGTATGAATTTTTTGAACAATGTAAAAAAAAGTTTAATTTAGATAAAATTGCAACTGCCCACACGAAAAATGATCTTGTGGAAACACTTCTAATAAATCTGATTAGAGGCTCATCTTTAGATGGCTTAGTATCTTTAAAGCCACATAGGGATTTTTACATTAGACCAATGTTATGCATTGAAAAATCCCAAATTATAAGCTTTTTGAATGAAAATAACCTGCATTACAAAACTGACTCTAGCAATTTTGACACTCACTTTACACGCAATAAAATTAGATTAGAGCTACTTGAGTTACTCAAAGATTACAACCCAAACATTGTTTCAACTTTATTTAACACAATCGAATTAATAGATTATGATAGCTATTATTTAAATAAACTTTCCTATAAAAATTTCATAGAGTCTACTAATTTTGTTTCAAATAAAGCTATCATTAATATTCAAATATTGTCTGATAACTACGCAATAAAATCACGCGTGATAAAATTCACACTAAAAAAACTTTTAAATACTAATTATTCATTAAGCTCTATCAATATCAATCGCATAGTAGATGCTATTAAAAGCAAAAGGATCGTTTTTTTAAGAAAACTTATAAAGGCTTATACAACTAGCAACTTCCTTATTATTGAAAAATTATGAAACTATCCAAAGTTACAAAAATTATCAATAATATACTTAAAAATTGCAATATAGAAAATCCATCGCTTGAAAGTATTATTATAACAAGTCATGCGCTCAAAAAAGATGATTTATTTATCCTATCTAACCCAGATTTTAATATAGACTATCTCTTCTATAAAAAAATGATTAAATACGCTAATGATAGGATTGCTGGAAAACCTATTTCCTACATCACACACAAAAAAGAGTTTATGGGCCTGCAATTTTATGTAAACAAGCATGTGCTGATACCAAGACCAGAAACAGAAAATTTAGTAGAAGAAGCTATTGAGTATATAAAAAAATATAAACTTAAAAATGTATTGGATGTATGTACAGGCTCTGGTGCAATTGCAATCTCAATCGCATACTATACAAACTGCACGGTAGTAGCTTCTGATATTTCGTATAAGGCATTGCAAGTTGCAAACATTAACAAGAAACTACTCAAAACCAATGTATTCTTGGTCAATTGCGATGTGCTTAGCGCATTTAAAAGTAATTTTGATATTGTTGTATCAAACCCACCGTATATTTTGCCAAGCGAGTACGATTTTTTGTCAAAGGAAGTTAGACACGAACCGCACATTGCCCTATTTTGCGATGACAAATTTTCCATTATTAAAAAAATTATTGAACAATCAAAGTATATGGCCAAATTTCTCATAATGGAAATATCCCCTAATATTAGGCCTCTTTTAGAATCATACAGAGAACTTGCAAATATAAAACAAGATTATTCAGGTTTAGATAGGATAGCTATCTTTAGATTTTAGACAATTTGTTTAATAAACTTTCTAATTCTTCTTTCGTTTTGAATGTAATTTCAATTTTTCCTTTTTTACCAGTAAATTTTATCTTAACTGGGATACCAAGCACATTAGAGAGTGTTTTTTCATATTGGCTAAAATCAAGCTGTAATTTTTTGGTCCTAACTCTTGACTCAGTATCTCTAACATTAAGCTTTTTTTCAACAATAAGATTTGCTAGCTCAATCTGATACGATTCATCGTCTAAAGATAACAAAGCCCTTGCATGGCCAGCTGTAATCTTGTTTGTTTTTATTAATTCTATAATATTTTTTGGAAGGTTTAACAATCTTAAGGTATTTGCTATAGTTGCTCGGTTTTTTCCAAGCTTTTCAGATAGTTCTTCTTGCGTATAATTAAAGTTTTCAATCAGTTTTTTGTATGCTAAGGCCTCATCTAGAGGGTTTAGATCTTCCCTTTGGATATTTTCAATTAGTGCTATCTGCGCTGCTTCTTCATCAGAAAAATTCTTTACAATTGCCGGTATAGTTTGAAGGCCTGATAACTTTGAAGCTTTGAGACGGCGCTCACCAGCAATAAGTTCAAATCCATCTTTTGTTTTTCTAACTATAATGGGCTGAATAACACCTTTTTCTTTTATTGAACGAGCAAGATCTTCTAATGATTCATTATTATCATTAATACGCGGTTGGTATGGGCTAGGCTTTATATCGTCTACTGAAATATTTTCAATATTTTCACTATCTTCAGAAAAATCACTAAATATAGCAGACAGACCTTTGCCTAAAACCTTTTTTTCAGCCACTCTTTAAAACCTCTTTTGCTAGAGCTAAGTAATTTACACTACCAACAGATTTTATATCATACATAATAACTGGTTTACCAAAACTAGGCGCTTCTGCTATTTTTATATTTCGTGGTATTAGCGTTTTAAATACATAATTAAAAAAATGCCTTTTAATCTCGCTTTCAACTTGTTTAGATAAGTTATTGCGCTTATCATGCATTGTAAGAAGTATTCCTTCTATTTTTAGATTAGGATTAAATGTTTTTTTTGCAAGATTTATCGTATTTATTAATTGAGCTAAGCCTTCTAAGGCAAAATACTCGCACTGTACAGGTATTAGCACTGAATCTGATGCTACAAGCGCATTTATTGTAAAAACGCTCAAAGAAGGAGGACAGTCTACAATGATATAATCAAATTGGTCTTGTATAGGAGCAATTAAGTGCTTTAGTATAAATTCTTTCCCTTCTTTATCCATTAATTCTGTTTCAATCGCTATTGAAGAAATATTTGATGGTACTAAATATAAATTTTTTACAGATGTATGCTGTATTAAAGATTTTAATGTTTTTTTGCCAATAAGGGCCTGGTATATAGAATCTGTTTTATATACACCCAAACCACTTGTAGCATTTGCCTGAGGGTCCATATCAATAATTAACACTTTTTTTGAGAATATTGCTAGTGCAGTGCCTAAATTTATAGCTGTTGTGGTCTTTCCAACTCCACCTTTTTGGTTTGTGATACTAATTACCTTTGACATTGTTAACCAACTTTTTCTCTATAATATTTAGCATGTCTTTGCAAGCATCTTTTTTGCACAATGCAAATGCTGCATTAGACATACCAATTAACTCATTAACTTTTATGTAGTATACAAAATTTTTTAAAGAATATCCATTAAAATCTTTATCCAAAATAACCTTAACACAATGGGATTTTTCAAAATATTGTGCATTAAAAAACTGGTGGTTATAAATAGCATATGGGTATGGAACTAGTATAGATGGCAAACCATAGCAAGCAATTTCTGATAGAGTGCTTGCTCCTGCTCTTGATATGATAATATCAACATTTCTATAAAAGCTATCCATATCCGTAATAAAATCATAAACTTGTGCGTTAATATTGTACTTTCGGTAAATCTCAACACCTTTTTGGAAATCATCTAAACCCGTTTGATGTATAATTGAAACCCTTGATTTAAATTTATCATCTATAATTTGAGCAAATTCAAACAACGCATTGTTTATTGTTTTTGCTCCACGACTGCCACCTACAACGCCTAGGCGCAAAACATCACTAGAAAAATCCCTTTTTTTGGGAAAATCTTTTATCCTAATTGGGTTTCCAACACAATATACATTTTTTTTAAAAAAATCTTTCGTTGACTCAAAATTCACAAAAACAATATTACTAAACTTTGATAAGATTCTATTTGCAAGGCCTGGTATAGAATTTTGTTCCACAATAGCACTTTTTCTAAAAGAGAAAAACGCGCTTAGAATAACAGGAACACTTGTATATCCGCCAAATCCTATAACAAAAACTGGTTTATATTTCACAGTCAAAAATAAACATTGCAAGCTTGAAGTTAGAATATAAAATATACTCTTTAGCTTATCTAAAAAATTTTTACCTGCAAATCCTTTTATTTTAAGCAATTTATACTTGATACCTAAACCATCAACAAACTTTTTTTCAATACCAAACTCGCTTCCAATAAAAAAAGGTTCATAGTTATTTTTTCTTAAATATTCAATAAAGCTTTCGGCAGCAAAATAGTGACCACCTGTGCCACCGCCTGTTGTAAAAACTACATTTGATTTTGGCATAAATATGTTACCGTGTTAGAATTTTCAAAAGTTTTTTCTATCCTAAATACCCTATCTGCAGCTTCTTGTATATCTTTAGAATGAGTTATACAGATTATCTGGTTTTTTAAAGAAATTTTTTTTAATTTTGAAACAATAGACATCAGCGTTTTACCACCTGTTCCTTCTTCAATCTCATCAAAAATGATTGTATTATTACTGCTAATATATTCAAAAAGAGCTAAAATAAATCTTGATTTTTCCCCACCTGAAGCAATTTTTGACAACTCTTTTGTGGCTAAATCCTTATTGGCAGAAAACAATAATGTTAGCCTATCTTGTCCTTTTTCATTATAGGAGACTTTATCAAACACAATGTCTAAATCAGCTGATTCCATCATTAAATCAGCCATATTTCGCTTGATACCACCAATCGATAACTTAGCTTGTTCTTTTCTGGCACTAGATAATCTATCAGCAGCATGAGTTAATCTGTCTTTTAATACCTGCAATTTTTCTTTTTCCTTTAGTAGTTGCTCTTGCATATGAAGTTTATTTTCAATCAAAAGCACTAAGCGTTTTTTTTCATCCAATATTTCATTTATAGTTTTTCCAAACTTTCTCTGTAGTGTTTCTAGCTCAAATAACCTTTTTTCTATGTTGTCTATAGAAACTTCCTTATCTGTTTGTTCGCTAAATAATGGTTTTATTAATAGCAACTCATCTAACATCTTATTTAGTGAGTTACTTATTGTTTGTATATTGTCGGATTCGATACCGTTGGTTTTTTTAAAAAAGCCTATAATTGCATCATATACATTGTTTGAACCTGTAAAAAAAATACTATTTAAGTTTTGCAAAACATCTTTTAACAACAACTCTTGTTTTATTTGCATTCTTTTGTTAATCAAATAATCATATTCGTCTGGCTTTGGGTTTGTTTTATCTATTAAATCAATTAAAATCTCAGGATGCTGGTTGTCAAGCGTTTCAATTTTTGTTTCAAGCTCTTGGACTTTTTTTTTCGCCTCATTAAAATTCTCAAATGCTATTCTATAATCTTCAATAATATTTGGTTCAATAAATAAATCCAAAACATTAAGAAATTTATCCTTGTCAAATAATTCAAAGCGATAATCCTGAGAAACAATATGCACAATGTTGTTTTTTATGTTTTGAGCCATCTTGCTGCTTATAGGCTTATTATTAAGCATTAAATTAGATTTGTTTTTTTTTAAAATTTTCACTATCGAAAAGTTATTTTCAGAAAAACCATATGCTGATAAATCAGCCTCAAAATCTATGCTAAGTATGCTTAGATCATCAAATTTTCCAATCATTAAAGTATCATTTTTAGGTGAGAAAATCTCGTTAATAGCCTTCAAAATAAGAGATTTTCCTGCCCCAGACTCTCCTATAATTGCATTAAAGCGACTGTTTAAATCAATCTCTATATTTTTAATTGTCAAAAAATTTTTTATTTTAATACTTTTTATCATAATTTAATACTGTGATTTTTCGCTCTTCCCACCCAAGTTTAACCCTCAATATATCAAAATAATTTTTATTCTTATCAGTTATGAGTTTTATTTTACGTCTTGATTTGCTTAATGTAATTTTGTCACATTTATTTAGCCTAAAACCTACTTGACCATCGAGCGTGAGAAATACTCTATCTATGTCTTCGTGAAGCTGCAAATGAATAGTCACATAATCGGGCAATACAATAGGCCTATTTGATAAGGTATGCGGAGCAATAGGCGTTAGTATAAATGAGTCAAGGGCTGGATAAACTATAGGACCGCCTGCTGCTAAACTATAAGCAGTTGAACCAGATGGAGTGGCAACTATTAAACCGTCTGCAAAAAAAGTTGATACAAATTGCTTTTTTGAATAATATTCAATATAGGTATCAATACCAATAATCTTTGCAAGTGCCCCTTTATTTATTACAACATCGTTAAATACACTGTAATTTTGTGCTGTATTTTGAGATTGAAAATTTACATTAATAATCATTCTCTCTTCAATCTCAAAATCGTTGTTATAGATTTTTTCAAAATTATCAAATATGTTATCAAGGGCAATTTCTGTTAAAAAGCCAATTTTCCCCAAATTAACACCTACTATTGGTATGTCAAAGCTGGATTTTAAAACTATGCGTGTTGCACTTAAAAATGTGCCATCACCACCTAAAACAACTATCAAATCTAGTGGTTCTTCGAGATTAGGCGTGTTGCCGTTTGTACTTCGAACATCATATTCAAAACATACGCTAGAGCCTTTTTTTTCAAAAAAATCTCGCACTTTACTAACTAGTATGTCAAGATTTTCTACATTTGACTTCTTTACTATACCAATTTTTTTAATCAACATTTAAGTTGTTCAAATATGAAGCAAATAGATTGCTTGTATATTCATCAATATTTACAAAATCAATGCGTTTTGGTAAATCATGCGTTTTTAAAAAATCTACCGTACTATCAACAATTATTTTTACACCACGCTCTTTTGGAAAACCAAATATACCTGTAGAAATCGCTGGTATAGCAATTGAGTTAATGGAATGCTTTTTGGCTAATTCAAGTGCACTATACACTGCACTTTTTAACAAAGCATCTTCATTGTTGTTTCCACCATACCAAACTGGACCAACAGCATGTATGACATATTTGGCTTTGAGTTTACCCGCTTGCGTAATGGCAGCTTTACCAGTTTCTACAAAACCAATTTTATCACTTTCTTGCTGAATGATAGAGCCACCTTTTGAGACTATTGCTAAAGCAACACCTCCACCATGCTGTAAATAGTTATTTGCGGGGTTTATTATAGCTTCTGCATTGCTTTCTGTTATGTCTGCTTGAATAACCTTTATTGTTTTGCCATTGAATGTTTTTTCTAAAAGCTCCATTGATGCACCTCTTTAAATGAAATTATACAGTAATTTTATCCTATTTCAATTATTTTGTAAATTTGAATTACATATTGTTTTTAGGAAAAAGGTTGATTACAACGATTTCTGAATGCGTAAAAATCCTAAGCGGCGGACCCCAAGTGCCACAACCAGAACTTACTAATAATTGACATCTACCAAGCCTAAACAAACCATAATCTTTGCCATAATAAAACAGTTTAGTTAAAAACGTAAAAGGAAACATTTGACCCGCATGTGTGTGTCCTGATAACATTAAATCGCATAAATTATACAATGAACCATCTATCAATGGCCTGTGTTTTAGAAAAATAATGAAATTTTTATGCGAACAAGAAGATAGTATCTGGGTAAAATCTGCTTTATCTAATCTAACAAATGCTTCATCATCTATGCCAACTATAGATACTCCATTCAAATTTACACATGAATTTCTCAAAACAATAAAACCAACCTTATTTAAATGCTCAATGCTAAAATTTACACCTTTGTAAACTTCATGGTTTCCAATAATAGCAAACTTATATTCTGCATTAAGTTTAGATAGAGGCTCAATATTTTTATCAATCCCATCCATTTGAGAATCAATTATATCACCACCAGCCAAGATTATTTGCGCTTTAGCGCCATTAATAATTTTTACTACTTTTTCAACATAGTTTCTTTGATTAATCAAACCAGCATGCAAATCACTAAAAAAAACTATGCGTTTATGGGTATGGATTTTATCTGAGTAAATATTAATTTCTTTTACATGGATTGTTTTAGCGTTTGTATAACCATAAACCATAAAGCATACAGTTAAAAACGTAGAAATTAAAATATTCATATATAAACTTAACTTCACAATAATACCGAAAGTGAACAAGACTAAAGAAAATGTAACAAATAATATCAAAAAACCCATCCACAAGAAACTAATATACGATAGAACGCTAGCTATGGTTGGTTTGGCAATTTCTAAAAACCGCACAATAAAAAGCGATAAATACATAAAGATTAAGAATATTGATAAAATGATTTTGAAATACAAATTACTAGTTATGCTGCTAAATACAAAGAAAAAATATATGTGAAATAAGCTATAAATAGTTAAAAAAATAATAAAGAAATAACTCAACTTACAAACGCACTATGATATTGTGTGCTAAAAGGTATTTTTTTGCTTCTAAAACTGAAATTTCACCATAATGGAAAATTGAGGCTGCAAGTGCTGCATCTGAGCCAATCTCTAAAACCTCTTTCATGTGCTCGACACTACCTGCACCCCCAGATGCAATAACAGGAATGCTTACGCTTTGACACACTTGGTAAGTCAACTCTAAATCATATCCATCTTTTGTACCGTCTTTATCCATGCTAGTAAGCAATATCTCTCCTGCGCCTCTATCTTCCACTTCTTTTGCCCATTGCAAAACTTTCTTACCCGTTGATTTTCTGCCGCCTTCAATAAAAACTTCAAAATCACCATTTACTTTTTTGGCATCAATTGCTACAACTATGCATTGACTGCCAAATATTTTCACCGCTTCATCTACGAAATGTGGATTTTTCACAGCACTTGTATTTATTGATACCTTATCGGCACCCGCTTTTAAAAGGTTTCTAATATCATCAATACTTCTTATACCACCTCCAACAGTCAGTGGCATAAATACATTTTCAGCACATCGCCTAACAACATCTAGCATGATCGAGCGCTTCTCAAAACTTGCAGTAATATCTAAAAAAACCAGCTCATCTGCTAGGGCTTTGTCATAAATTATTGCCTGTTCAACGGGATCACCTGCATCTTTCAAATTCACGAAGTTTATACCCTTTACAACCCTGCCTTCTTTTACATCCAAGCAAGGAATAATACGTTTTGCAAGCATGTTATTCTCCAAGATCCAAATAGCTTCCTACATTGTTGAAAAATACCTTAGATCCAAATTCACACGAAAGTCTACAAGTTATTTTAATGCCTGTGCAATGAGATGGCCCAATCATTTCAATATAAGGCATGTTTTTTAATATTTCGATAGTTTTTTCTTTTTGGTTAGTGCTTGCTGGTCCCAAATGCGTTCCACCAATAAAACCTATAACTTTTTTACCAAACAAATTCTCACAATGGTTGATTATATTAATTATACCCCTGTGGGCGCATCCAAATACAATAAACAATCCTTTCTTTAAATTTAAAACTAAACTTAAATCGTCTGGCACATCGTCTTTTATATATTGACCGTCTTTTTCATAAACAAAATCTTTGTCTACTTCTTCAAAGTCTGTTTTAAGCTCAACATAACCAGTTGTGAATATATCGCTTGCAACCTCAACCGGTTTTTCGCAGAAATTAAAGTTTGCATTTAAATTTTCAAAAAACTCCTTTGTTTCAATCCCAATATATCGCAAGTTATTATCTTTTTTAGAATAGCGTTTTCTAAAAATTTCCGGGTGTGCAAAAATGGGGGCATTTACCTGTTCTAGCACATACTTTAGCCCACCTACATGGTCGTAATGACCATGACTTAAAACAATGTAATTGACTTTTTTTAAATCTACACCTAAGTAAGCAGCGTTTTCTATAATAGCGTTTGTTTGGCCTGTATCAAAAAGCACGTATTGGCCCTTGTTTTCTACAAGAACGCTCAAACCATGTTCAGCTCTCAATTTTCCACCTGTGGATGTATTTTCAACCAAAGTCAATACTTTCATATTTTGCCTCCTTTGATAAAACTTAAATCAAGAGTTTTCTCATAAATGGCCTTTCCTACAATAGCCGCTACCACACCAAAGGCTTCTGCTTTTTTGAGTCTTACAATATCATCAATGCTTTTAACGCCGCCTGATGCTGTAATGTTTAGCTTACTTTTGCAAGCTATATCTTCATAAAATTTTTCATCAATACCAGCAAGCGTGCCATCTTTTGATATATCAGTAACTATAGCCTCTTTAATACCAAATAATTTCATTTGATTCAAAAAACCTACAATATCAACATTTGCAGATTCTACCCAACCAGATATTTGAACTATATTATCTTTTACATCAACGCCTATTACAATATTGTTTTGGTATGAGCTAACAATCTTTTCAAATTGGGCTTTATCTTTAAACGGCAAACTTCCTATAACTAGTCTTTTAACACCCGTCTCTAACATTAAAGTAGCAATTTCATAATTTCTAATGCCACCGCCAACTTCGCATTCAAGCGTTGTATGTTTTGCAATCTCTTTTATTGCGTCAATATTGTTTCCCCTACCAAACGCAGCATCTAAATCTACAATATGCAACCTACTAAAGCCTAAATCCTCAAACTCTTTTGCCTTTTCAACTGGCTCAAATGGATAATAAGTAACTTCTTTAATATCGCCTTTGTATAGTCTTACAACTTTGCCGCCCAGTAGATCAATAGCTGGAACAATTAACATATTTTTTCACACAGTTTGCAAAAATTTTCATAAATCTTTAAGCCTAATGTTTGGCTTTTTTCTGGGTGGAATTGAACACCAAATACATTTTCTTTATTAGCAGTGCTCGTAAACGTACAAATATACTGCGTCTTTGACACAGCACAATCATTAGAATCAGTATAATAAGAATGAACAAAGTAAAAATAAGAATTTGAGTCAATAGAATTAAAGATATCACAATTTCTTACAAACTCAACTGTATTCCAACCCATATGTGGAACTTTAAACCCTTTTTGAGGTATAAATTTCACTACATCGCCTTTAAAAATACCCAAACCTTTGTGTTTACCAAACTCATAGCCATACTCATACAACAATTGAAAACCTACACAAATACCTAAAAATGGCTTTTGGCTATCTATTGCCCTATATATGCTATCAACTAAATCATATTTTTTAAGTTTATCTAGACAATCACCAAATGCTCCAACACCAGGCAAAATAACACCATTGGATTTTTTTATAACTTCGCTATCTTTTGTTAAAACTGCGCTAAATCCAACTTTTTCTATTGCTTTTATAACGCTTCTTACATTGCCTGCATCATAGTCTATTACCGCTATCATAAAAATTCCTCTAAATTGACTAGTTTTACACCATTGAAATCCTCTCCCAAAAAAAGCTTTCCTATCTTTGAAAATGTATGGGGAGAGTCCGTTGCATAAAATTCCAACTTTCCAGAACCTTTTAATAAATCGTTATCAATTGTATTAATAAGCGATGTACCAGAATCTATAATTTCAATATTTGGCAATATTGTTCTTATAACATCTTTTATCAATGGATAATGCGTACAACCCAAAACCAACGCTTCAGCATTCAAACCACTAAGATACCTTTTAGCTACTATATACGTTATTTCATCATTAATTAAACCTTCTTCTATTAATGGAACAAATAATGGACATGCCCTTTGAATTATTTGCGCGTTTGGGTTAAAGCGTTTTATGTTTTTTTCATAAGCATTGCTTTCGATGGTTGCGCGCGTACCTATTACTGCAATCTTTTGATATTTAGCAGCCACTTTAGATGTAGATTCAACAACACCAAAGATAGGCACATTAAATTTTAAACGCAAATCGTCAATGGCTAAGCTTGATGCTGTATTGCACGCAACTATAATAAAATCGACATTTTTTTTTAGCAAAAACCTTGTATTTTCCGCAGAGTATTTTATTATAGTCTGTTTAGATTTGTTGCCATATGGCACTCTTGCCGTATCACCTAGATAAATGATATCGCTGTTAAACTTTTTTATTAATGGCTTTATAACTGTTAAACCGCCAACACCCGAATCAAAAACACCTATCATATTACTCCATTTATTAATTTAGCTAAAAAGAAATTGCCATCTGTTAAAAAATGGTTTATACAAGCAAAATCTTGTGATATTGATAAAACCTTTTCATCTTTTAAACCCATAAAATGTTTAATAATCACTCGATTTACACCACCATGAGCTACAATAAGAATATTCTCATTGAAATTGAGTTCATCCAAGAAACTTTTCGCTCTCTCATAGACATCAAAAAAACTCTCACCATTTTTAATTCTAAAATTAAATGGGTCTTTTAAAAAACTAGATGCTTCAGTTGGATATTGTTTTGAGATTTGCTTCCAACTAAGTGATTCAAAAATACCAAAATTTCTTTCTTTTAGTCTGTTATCTATTATAAGCTCGCTTTTTGTAGACTCTTTAATCATTTGCGCTGTTTTATGGCATCGCTTAAGGGGACTTGAAAATATTTTTGTAATGCCCTTATTTTTAAAAAACTCGCTCAAACGCTCAGCCTGCTTTAGCCCTTCTTTGGACAAATCCACGTCTATAGAGCCGTTAAATACCTTTAAAGAAACATTTTCAACCTCTGGGTGTCTTATTAAATAAACACTTACTGATTCTTTCTTAAAAAATTCCAATTTTTCCACAACCAGTATTTTACTGTAAAAATTTATATTTGCAAACTATAATTTCTTTGCAATACTCAGTGTAGTCCCAATAAACATAGCATTAACTACAAGACTAGAGCCACCGTAGCTAACTAAAGGCAATACTGTTCCTTTTGTAGGAATTAAATGAAATACGCTAAACAAATTTATCAATATTTGAACAGAGAAAACAAAAGCAGTACCTAATACAAATGCTTTTTCAAAATAGTTATCAGCTTTATTTGCTATAGAAAATATTGAATACACAAACATAAAAAGTAATAAAATTACAAGTGATACACCTAAAAATCCTAAATCTTCTCCAATTGAAGCTATAATAAAGTCGTTGTATGCATCGGGCAAAAACAGACTTTTAAAGCTTCCATTACCAATGCCTCTACCAAAAAAACCGCCTCCGGCAAGTGCAACAAAACCTTGATGAACCTGGTAAGGTAGGCTGTGATTCCCAACAAAACTCAATACCCTTTGTAAACGTTCTGGATGTGCCAAAAACATAAAGGGAAAAAGTATGGCACCAAATATTATAATTATGATAATATATTTCATTCTCAGACCAAATGCATAAAGAACTAAAAAAACTACAGTGCCAAAAAGAAACGCACCACCAATGTCTGGTTGAGATATAATAAGCAAAGCAACAAAAGAAAAAAGTAAAAAAAATGGTAGAATTACATCCAATTTATTCAAATGTTCGTATTTTCTATCTATAAAATCAGCTAAATACAAAATAAATGCAAAACGGGCAAATTCAGTCGGTTCAAATGAAAAAAGGCTAAAATTTATCCATCTTTGCGCGCCTCTAATATTTTCACCAAAACCTAAGTGAAGCATTATTAAAAAAACAATGGCTAAACTTATCAAAAAAGGTATAGTTTGTCTTAATTTTGAAACATTTAGTCTGTAGAAAAAATAAGCAACAAAAACAGATACAACAATATATATTAAATCTCTTTTTAGCAAAAAGTTTGGATTATTAAAATGCTGGGAAAAAAAATAATTAGAAGCACTCCATATTTCAACTAAACCTATAAAAACTAATAACACTGCACAAAAAATTATAACTACGGGCTCAAAGGCGCGGTGCTTTGTCATATTCTTCTTTAAAGACTAAACATGCAGTTTTAAAGGCTTCACCACGTTCCTCGAAGTTTTTAAATTGATCGTAACTTGATCCACCTGGGCTAAACAATACTATACCACCTGGTTTTGCTATATGAAATGCTGCAATAACGGCGCCTCCTACATTATTGGCAGGCAACGGAATCGGTTTTAGTTTGCTTAATTCAGATAAAATTTTTCCCTTATCGTCACCAAACACCACAACACCTGACAATTGCGCTAATAAATCTAATAAATTTGCATATGATTCACCTTTGTGTTTGCCACCAAGTATAACAACTATATCTTGCTTATTTTCAAACGATTCTATAGCTTTTCTAACCGAATCTATATTAGTACTTTTTGAATCATTGTAAAACTTTACGCCATCAATCTCACACACATATTCCAGCCTATGGGGCAATGTTTCTTGGCTCATAGCTACCTCCAAAATGGTATTTTTATCTACGCCACATATACGACTCACAAGACTTGATGCAGCAATATTTTGCATATTGTGCATACCAATTAATTTTGTATTTTTGATTTCAAAACTATCCCTAAAGTTTATAATTACACTATTTTTTGTAACTATAGCTTGGGCTTTATCGTTTGTAGCTGAAAAACCAATAATATTTGGTGCATCTACTGTATAGTCTTCATCTAAATTGCGCACTAAAAAATCACTATTTGAGAGATTTTTTGCTACGTTTAATTTAGCTCTTTTATATTCTTCAAAATTTCCATGCCAGCTTTTATGGTCTTGTGTAATATTTAAAATCACTGCAATATAAGGCTTAAATGTATCAATAAACTCTAATTGAAAACTACTTGTCTCAACTATTAAATAATCAAGCAAATTAGATACTTTTGCAGCTTTTGTCAAAGGCAAACCGTAATTGCCACACATAAGCACTCTCTTGCCTGCTTTTTTAAGCATTTTGTAAATAAGCTTTACAGTTGTAGATTTGCCATTTGTGCCCGTTACAGCTATAACTTTGCTTTTAGCAAGTCTAAATCCAAATTCAAGTTCACTTATTATAGGTATATTCTTTTTTTGAGCGTCCTTTATAAACGGATTATGCTTAGGGATGCCAGGGGAAGTTACAATAAGATCAAAATCCATATCAAAAAAACATTGAGCTTTATCTTCACCAAAAAAATTTGGCTTATTGGGTAGTTTGCCATTATCAAATACAAAAACCTCATCTTGATTTTTTTCTAAAAGTGCTTCATACACACTTTTTCCGCTTTTGCCAAAACCCAGTATTGCAATTTTCATACTCTACCTCAACTTTAATGCTGTTAGCGCTACCAAAGATAACAAAATTGATATTATCCAAAACCTTATAATTACTTTTGACTCTGGCCAATTTTTTAGCTCAAAATGATGGTGAATTGGAGCCATTTTAAAAATTCGCTCACCTGTTGTTTTAAAACTAGCCACTTGCAATATAACAGAAACCGTCTCAATTACAAAAATACCGCCAGCAATAACAAGCACTACTTCTTCTTTTATTATTATTGCAATAACACCAAAAATTGCACCAAGACCAAGTGAGCCTGTATCTCCCATAAAAACCTCTGCTGGGTAGCAATTATACCACAAAAATGCCAAACATGAACCAAACAATGCAGAAAGTATAACAGTTATTTCACCACTTCCAAACACATAAGGCAACCTCAAGTAGCCAGCCAAAACTAGATTTCCAGAGACGTAGGCAAATATAGCTAGCGTAAATATAACGGTTAGTGATGGTCCAGTAGCTAACCCATCTAGTCCATCAGTTAAATTAACAGCATTTGAAGCACCAACCACCACAAAGATACTAAATAGTATATAAAAAAAACCCATATTAAAAACCAAATTTTTAAAAAATGGCATATAAAAGCAACCAGGACAGTCTGAATACCTGCTATAAACTACAAATATCAAAATAGATACAATGCTTGCAAAAAAAATCTGAAGATAAAGTTTTGTTTTAGCCTTTAAACCATTTCCTTTGCCTCTTTTAATTTTTAAAAAATCATCCAAAAAACCTATAAAAGCAAAGGATATTGCAGCAAATAAGATAATCCACACCCAATTGACATCTAAGCGTGCCCACAATAACACACTAATTACAAACCCAAACCAAATAATTACGCCGCCAATTGTGGGTGTACCGGCTTTTTGTAAGTGTCTTTTGGGACCGTCTTCCCTTATTGTTTGACCTATTTGTTGTTTTTTCAAAAATGGTATAAAATAATGCGAAAATATCATTGACAATAAAAATCCAGTTGCAGCCGCCCCCATTGCCCTAAATGTTATGTAATAAAATACATTAAAAAAATGAGCATAAGCTATTAATTGTTTATAAAATAAATAATAAAACACACTACGCCTCTTTCAAATTGTTAAATATTTCTTCCATTTTAAGGCCCCTTGAGCCTTTAATCAAAACCCAATCATAGTTTTTATAAACAGATTTTAAGGTTTGAGATAGCACTTTTTTATCTTCAAAAAAACTAGCTTTTTCTTTTGCAACAGCTATATATTTTGCAAATTGTCCGTATGTCATCAAATCTAGCTCAAAATTTGCAGCATATTGTCCAATTTGTTTGTGAATGCGCTCTGAGTGATCCCCAAGCTCCAATACATCTCCAATTATTGCAAGTTTCTTGCCTTTTTTTGTACTTAACTCTTCAATTGCGTACTTTATCGATTCAAAACTAGCATTGTAACAATCTAAAATAAAATTTGTATTGCCAAGTTTTTCTATTTGCATTCTATAGTGTGGTAAAATCGTATTATCTATAGCCTCTTGAAGATAATTTTGATCAAGAATTTTTCGATAGCCAAGAGTTGCTATTACAGCTAAAACATTTGAAATATTGAGCCAAAAAGGAACGCGAAGGCTTATAAGCTCTCCAAAAGCTCTAACACTAATGGTATTTGAGTAATCGTTTTTGTTATAATCCAATATATAGACATCAGCAGTCGTGTCATTTTTTGAATAACTAATGCCAGCACATTTAAAATAATCTCTAAGAAGTGAATTGTCTTTGTTATATATAATATTGTTTTTATTTTCTAAAAGATTCACAATTGAAACTTTTTCTTCAAAAATAGCCTCAATCGAGCCAAAATTGCCCAAATGTGATGTGCCAATTTCTGTGAAAATCACAAAATCGGGATTTAAAAAACTAGCAATCTCAGATATTTCTCCTTTGTGATTTGTACCTACTTCGACTATGCCAAATGACGCACTACTAGATGCCCTAAGCAATGTTTTACAAACGCCAATCCAGTTGTTTTCATTGGCTTGTGTAAAAAAAATACCTGTTTTTATAGTTTTAAAGTATGACTTTAACAATTCTTTCGTGCTTGTTTTACCAACAGAACCTACAATTGAAACTACCTTAGCATTGTTTCTTAATTTATTATAGCTTGCAAGTTTTTTTAAAGCATCTTTTGAATCTTCAACCCTTAAGTGGGGTTTATTATTGTCTTTTTCGCATATACAGAGTGCACACTGTTTTTCGAATGCTTCATTTATAAAATCGTGTCCATCTTTAAACTCGCCATTGAATGCCAAAAATATATCATCTTTTTCGATTGTTCGAGAATCTATAGAGATATTTTTAAATGTATCTTTATCGGGTTTTAATACTTGTCTTGGTTGAAGCAGTTCAATTAATTCATGTAGCTTCCACATTCCAATAATCCCTTATAACCTCTCTATCATCAAAATGATACACTTTGTCGCCTATTATTTGATAATCTTCATGCCCTTTTCCTAAAATTGCTACAACATCACCACAAGTAACCATATCCAACGCATTTATAATAGCTAATTTCCTATCTTTTTCAATTAAAATTTTTTTACTGGTGTTGATACCTTTTAAAATGTCCGATATTATCATATCTGGCTCTTCCGTTCGGGGGTTGTCATTTGTAATAACAATAATATCTGCCAAATCACTTGCCACTTTTCCCATCTTGGGCCTTTTAGTTTTATCTCTATCTCCGCCTGCACCAAACACTACAATCAACTTGCCTTTTGTAATCTGCCTTAGTGTTTCTAACACATTTTTCATTGCATCATCTGTGTGGGCATAATCCACAACTGCGCACACGCCATCTTTTATAAATTTTTCTAACCTTCCTGGTACATTTTTAAAGCTTGAAAGCGCTTCTAATACAATTGATTTGGGTTTGCCAAAATACACACTGCACGCTAGTGCAGCCATGATGTTATATATGTTGTATTTGCCCAATAGGTGAAATTGTATATCATAGATATCACCAAACACATTAAACTTAACAGCTAGTCCATTAATATCAAACGCATAATAAATGGGATATATATCTGCATCTGGTTTAAAGCCATACGTGATTGTGTATCCTTTTTTTACCAAGCTTTTGCCCAAATCGTCATCTATATTGGTAACCCTATAATCGCTTTCTTTAAAAAAAGAAACTTTTGCTTTTGCGTATTCTTCCATGTTTTTATAAAAATCTAAGTGGTCTTGACTTAGATTTGTAAAAACTTTTAACTTAAAGTCTATACCAGATATGCGCTCAAATGTAATAGCGTGAGATGAAACTTCCATAAATACATAATTGACAAATGGTTTCATTTTCACAAAAATTTCATTTAAATCTATTGACTCTGGTGTGGTATTGACAAGCTTTTCTTTTACATTTTTAAAAAAATATCCCGTTGTTCCAATCACTCCGCTTTTTTCAAAAATCGCATTCAAAAGATACGTTGTTGTAGTCTTGCCGTTTGTGCCTGTAACACCAACAATACTTAGAGATTTTGATGGTTCTTTATAAAAATAATTTGCAATTAGGCCCATACATCTGTGGATATTTTTAACTTCTATACAATTTGAAAATTGTTTGCAATTTTCGCTTATTACAGCAATAGCTTTTCTTGAAAAAGCTTCATTAATAAATAAGTTGCCATCAGTTTTTTGGCCTTTAATTGAAAAAAATACAAAACCCTCTTGGACTTTTCTTGAATCATAAGCAAGACCTTTTATTTCTTTATTTTTTAAGTTCATGGGTACGCTACAATGACAAAGTCTTTCAATTTCACCTAATAACATTATCGCTCCCTTCAATCTTGTAATAAGCAGCAAGCATTGATACCAATTTTGCAACAACCGGCGCTGCAACCTCTCCACCATAGTTTACACCTCTTGGGTCAAAAACTGTAACCAAAATGACAAACTGGGGATTATCTATAGGAAATATGCCAACAAAACTTCCTGTATAATCATTTAAGCTATAACCACCTTTATGAGAAGCAACTTGAGCCGTTCCCGTTTTGCCTCCTACTGCGTAGTATTTTACTTTGGCATTTGTACCTGTGCCTTCTTCCACAACCAACTTTAATATTTGCCTTACTTTCAAAACAGTTTGCTCTTGAAGAATGCGTTTTTTTTCTTCTTTGTGTTTGTAGATAACTTTGCCATCTTTGCTAATATAATCAACAATATAAGGATTAACTAAATACCCGCCATTTGCTATTGCAATATAAGCCCTTACAATTTGAATCGCGCTTACGCCAATTCCTTGACCAAATGCCATAGTAGCCAAATCAAACGGTTTTAAATCCACAAAGTCTTTAACAAGTCCAGTTGTCTCTCCAGGCAAATCAATCCCTGTTTTTTTTCCAAAGCCAAAAGCCCACAAGTATTTATAAAAAATTTCCTTTCCCACTTTAAGTGCAATTTTAGCAGAACATATATTGCTTGAGTATGCAAAAACTTTATCAAATTGCAAATCCCCATTTGCTTCAACATCTGAAATTATATGACCAGAAAATTTCCATTTGCCATTTTCGCAAAATAATGTTTCGTTTCCGCTAAAGGTATTAGAATCCAAAGCACTTGACATTGTAACGATTTTAAAAATACTACCAGGCTCAAATAAATAATTTATAGGATTATTTCTAATGTGAGCATAATCATAATCGTAAAATCTGTTATTGTCATAGCTTGGCGCACTATCTATTGCCACAATTGCCCCATCAGGTTTTGCAATTATGCCTATAACCATTTTTGCCTTTCTTTCTTTAAGCGTTTGTTTTAACAAAAAATGGAGATAATTTTGAATGTCTTCGTTTATAGTTAAATGTAAGCTATCACCATTTATAGGTTTTTTTAAATATTCGAAATTTCCATAAGGACTAAGGCGTATGTTTTGTTTTGTGTTTTGAGGCTCAAGGTAAAGATTATATTCTCTTTCTATACCTTCGAGTCCTTGTTTATTTTTTCCGCAAAATCCCAAAATTTGAGATATATTATTTGAATAAGGATAAAATCTTGCATAATCTCTAATTAACCCAAAACCCTTTGGCAAATTATCTTTTACCCAGTTGACATCTTTCGGGCTAATAGCGCCGATACTTATATATCTTATATCTTTATGTTGCTCAATAACATTTTTGATATTTACTCTAAAATGCGAATCTACGTACTCTAAAAATTTTTTATCATCTGATTTATTATTGTATTCTAAATAAAACTTTGGATCTACAAATAACTGAAATGTTGGTACATCTTGCGCCAATGTTTTATTGGCACAATCATAAATATCGCCTCTTTTCCCTTGAAGATTTACAAGTGGCTCTACAGACTGAACATACTCTCGCTTAAAATTTTTGCTACCAGCAATTTGTACCAAAAACGCTTTTAAAAAAACCAATAAGAAACCAACTATAATTAAAAAAAATAAAACTTTAAACCTAGTTTTATTCACTGTAAAACTTTATTTGATCAGTATTTATAGGCTTTAAACCAAGTTTACTTGCTTCTTGTAATTCTTTATCTACGCTTTGTATACTATCTAATTTATTTAATAATGCAGTTTTTTCAATTTGTAAATTTTTTAGTATTCTTTCTTGATTGTTTATATTGTAATTTAATAGTGAAACTCTAAGCGCTACAACAACATTTACTATAATAAAGAATAAAAAAATCAAACTCAAAACAAGCAATTTTTTATTGAGCAAAATAGGTGCAAAAGTAATGGACTCTTGTGAGTTTTCAAAAGTTCTAATGCTCGTTGTTGAATAGCTTGAATAATCAATCATAACTACCTCCAATTTTTTCTATGCTTCTTAATTTTGCACTTCTAGCTCTTGGGTTTTTTTCAACCTCTTCTTTGGATGGCACAATAGGCTTTTTGTTTAAAAGAGATACAATTTTTTGCTCTGAATAGCTTTTGAAAGTTTCTTTCACAACCCTATCTTCAAGCGAATGAAAACTTATTACAACAAGCCTTCCATTAATCTTTAAAAGTTTTATTGCATTTATCAAGCCTTCTTTTAGATTATCAATTTCTGAGTTTACAACTATTCTCAATGCCTGAAATGTTTTTGTGGCAGGATGTATTTTTTTATAAAAATAAGCTGGCACGGCTTCTTTTACAATTGAAGCTAACTCAAGCGTAGTCTCAATGGGTGCTATCTTTCTTTTTTCCTCTATTTTTAAGGCTATCCTTTTGGCAAAACGCTCTTGTCCAAAATGGCGGATAATGTTTTCTAACTCAAACCTACTCCATTTATTTACTATTACTTTTGCGTTTAATGGATTATTTTGATCCATTCTCATATCTAATGGTCCATCTTTTAGGAAACTAAAACCTCTGCTTGAATCTTCCAATTGAAACGACGATACACCAATATCCATAATTATGCCATCAAATAAACTAAAACCCATATCTACAAGCGTTCTATAGCATTTAGAAAAATTTGCTTTTACAATTTTTAGCCTATCTTGATAAGTTTCTTTTAACTCTTGAGCTTTTTTTATTGCAAATGCGTCTTGGTCAATAGCCACAACAGTACCATCTGGACTGCTTAGTTTTAAAATTTGCTCACTATGGCCACCACCACCAAATGTCAAATCTAAATACATACCGCCAGATTTTGGTTGCAAAATCTCCATAGATTCATTTAGCAAAACGCTCTTGTGAATCATAGCTTTATGCCTAAACCTTCAATTTCTTGAGCAAGCTTGTCCTCTTCTTGCATTAAAATTTCCATTTCATTTTGCCAGTTTTCAGAAGACCACAGTTCAATATGGTCTAGATTGCCAAGTATCACAATATTCTTTTCAATATTAGCTAGTTGTCTTAAAAGTTGAGGTATCGTTATTCTTCCTTGAGCATCCATATTGACATCTATGGCACTTGAAAAAAACATTCTTTTGAATCTGCGAGCTGATTTATTTGTAAGTGGCAAGCTTAATGCTTTTGATTCAAGCTCTTCCCAAATATTTTTTGGATATGCATAAATTGACTGGTCAAAAAAAGTCATAACGAGCACATTAACACCGCTTTCCTTTAATGATTCTAAAAATTTAGCGGGTATTTTTACTCTACCCTTATCATCTAAAATAGATTCAAAACGTCCCCTTAACATTCCACTTTATTCCACTTTATTCCACTTTACATATATTTTATCGGCTTGTCAACAAAAAAATAAAAAAAATTCAATCAATGTATTATATTTTTTTTGATATAACCAAATAGTCTAAATAGCTTAAATTTCAAACAAAATTTGTTGACTAGAAAGGAAATTTTTGTTATTCTAACTAAATATGATAAAAGTCTATTCAACAAAAGTACTTAAACTGTCTTTTTTTATTTCAATTTTGATAAATGGATTGGTTTTTTTATTGTGCATAAAACTTTTAAGTACAGTTAATCATAACAAAAAATCAATATCAGTAGTTGTACTTAACAGTGATACTGATACCTTAAATAAAACTACAAAACAAATTACTCAAACCAATTTTAAAGAAATAAAACCAAAAATTGCTCTATCAAAAAACGTGCCTAAAACTAACCATAATAATGCGATTTTAAACAAAAAAACTAACATACAAACACAGCAAAGTACTATCCAAAATACAAACTTAAATTCCAATCAAGCAATCGATAGCTATAACAATAAAAATGATGCACATAAAACCTCAAGCGAAAGTCAAGTAAATCAAGACTCACCTAAATTAACAGAAAACAGCCATACTGTACAAAATAAAAACTCAACGCAAAATATTTCCCCCCAAGATTATGCATTTTTGAGAAAATTAATAGAAAAACATTTAAAGTATCCCTATATTGCAAGGATAAACGCTTACGAAGGTACAGTCGTTATATCATTTATACTAGAAGATGGATTATTCAAAGATATTCACATCGTTAAAAGCTCAGGCCATTCTATATTGGATAGAAGTGCAATTGAAGCAATAAAAAATATTGAATCACTTGTAAAAATCAGTAAAAACGTTAAAATAGTCATTCCAATTACTTTTAAATTAAGTGATTCTTAAAAGGAGAAATTATGGATGTAGTTGAGTTTTTAAAAGAAAATGACAAAGTAAGTAAATGGCTAAATATTGAGGTAATAGAGGCAAAAGAAGGTTATGTGTGCACACAAATGGTTGTTAGAAAAGATATGCTAAATGCTGCAAACATTTGTCATGGAGGAGTGATTTTTTCTTTAGCTGATTATACATTTGCGCTTGCATCAAATATCTATGGTAATGTAGCCCTTGCAATTTCTGCCAATATAAACTTTGCAAATCCGGCTTTTGAAGGTGATACACTAATTGCGCAAGCAAGCCAGCTCAATAGAACAAAAAAAATTGGCTTATACTCAATTCAAATTAAAAGAAAATCCGATGACACACTTATTGCTTTATTTTCGGGCGAAGTTTTTATCAAATCAGATAAAATGTTAAAACACTAAATTAATTGAATTTTGATGTAAATTGTTTAAAATCAATCATTGGAGAGGTGGCCGAGTGGTTTAAGGCGGCTGACTCGAAATCAGTTGAAGGCAGTTTATGCCTTCCGCAGGTTCGAATCCTGTCCTCTCCGCCATTTTGCAATTTAGGTTTGATTTATTTTACGGGCAAAATCATTAAAGTTATCAAACCAATACCTTTTGTAATTTTCTCCTACGGACGCTAAACCTCCTTGAGCAGGCATAAGCAATAATTTTGTTCTGATATTAAATCCGTTAAAAGAAAATTTTTTACTTTCTTTTGTTTCCCTTACTTCAAATATTTCTGAATAGTAGTCTATTTTTTTATCTATATCTGAATGAGCTGTTCCGTGTGGGTCAACAAACAGGATTAAATAGTTACTGCCTTTTTGCATCCAAAAAATAAAATCGGGATTAAAGTTTGTCATATTATTTTTTTTTGGATTGTAATATGGTATAAATACTTCATCCAACGTTTGATCAAGTTTTGAAAACATCCACCAGTCAAATTGCGTAAATACATTATTGGGTGTAGCAAGATATTCTTCCAATTTTTTAATAAATTTTATTTCACTTTTAACATTGATAATGTGGTTGAGATAATCGATCTTTTCTGCTTCTGAAACTATCACAGGAATGTAATAATGGTTAGCCAAATACTTGATACTGATTTTTTGGTTGTTTGCTTCATATTCTCCGGCTTTCTCAAATAAAGTCAACTGTTTCGCATATTCTTCTTCAGGAATTTGACCGTACTTGGATTTTAATTCTTTTTTCTTTTCAGGATATTGTTTTATAACTTCAATTTTCTTTTTGATTTCCTCATATTTCTCGCCATCGCTGAATCTAATATTTTTGAAATGTACAATTTCGCCTTCTAATTGTTTAAATTTTTCAAACTCTCTATTTTTTAGTCCAAAATAATCAAAAATCCGACCCAAGGTTAACTCTGGCTCATTAATCGATGTTTTATTTTTATCAAGTGTATAATATTTACT
>JABEBX010016241.1_pt1 | contig 29066 bp, 34 predicted proteins | sample 7245971 | NCBI WGS metagenome assembly JABEBX01 (sample SAMN14506365, study PRJNA622280) | hot springs metagenome | biome: hot spring [ENVO:00000051]|acidic hot spring [ENVO:00002120]; feature: spring [ENVO:00000027]|sediment [ENVO:00002007]; material: sediment environment [ENVO:01001048]... | reverse complement strand
CAAGGCGTCCAGCACCAAAATGGGCTCATCCTCCTGCGCCAGCCAATAATGCACGAAATTGGCACCAATAAAGCCCGCACCGCCGGTGAGAAAGATCATCGGATTCCTCGAAAATTTTCAGGAAGAAAATACTTAGGAGCGCTTGGCGGGGATGACCCAGACGAAAATTTCGTTTTTTCCGATGAGTCCCAGGTTGCGGCGGGCCAAACCCGCAATCGCCCCAGAATCATTTTGTAGACTCAACACTTCCGCGGCCAATTTGTCATTTCGCTGTTGCAGTTGTTGAACTACCTTGGACTTTGCTGCGACTTGCCCTTGTAGCTGAAAAACTGTCCACCAAGCGCCCTGTCCAAACCAAAGAAAATATTGCAACACCAACAGAATAGTCAGGAGCAGCAGATCAACGGGTGAAAGCAGTCGCAATCTTGAGACTGCGCTGCGTGCCGACCCGATGGAACCACTCAGTACTGCTGCCATGATTACCCTATGTTTGCCCTGTCAAATATAGTTACTGTTTAGTCCAAATTGTAAAAAGCTGCAAGGCCAGGGAAGCGGGCGTGGTCCCCCAATTCCTCCTCGATTCGCAATAATCGATTGTATTTTGCCACCCGATCTGTCCGGGAAAGAGAGCCGGTCTTGATTTGTCCGCATCCCGTTGCCACCGCCAAATCAGCAAGGGTTGTATCTTCTGTTTCTCCGGAACGATGTGAAACAATGGCCGTATAACAATGGGTCTTGGCCATCTCGATGGCCGCCAGGGTTTCGGTTACGGTGCCGATTTGATTTAACTTGATAAGGATACTGTTCCCCACCCCACGATCAATCCCTTCGCGAAGGATGGCGGTATTGGTCACAAAAATATCATCACCAACCAACTGCAAGCGGTCCCCTAAACGATCGGTGAGTTGTACCCATCCCTCCCAATCGTTCTGATCCATCCCATCCTCCATACTGAGAATGGGATACCGGTCTACCAGCTCATACAGATAATCCACAAACTGGATACTATCCAGAGCCCGGTTTTCGCCACGTAAATGATATTTTCCATCCCGATACAACTCACTGGAAGCTGCATCCAAGCCCAGCCAGATATCCTCCCCGGGGGTATAGCCGGCTTGGGAGATGGCTTCTACCAAAAGCTCCAAAGCTTCGGCGTTGGAAGAAAGATTGGGAGCAAAGCCACCCTCGTCACCCACCGTGGTAGAGAGCCCGCGGCCATGGAGAACCGTTTTCAGACGATGAAAAACCTCCACTCCCATCTGCAGCGATTCGGAGAATGATTCGGCGCCTGCAGGAATGATCATGAATTCCTGAAGATCAATATCGTTATCGGCATGGGCACCGCCATTGATGACGTTCATCATGGGAACGGGCAATTGCAACGGACCCAAGCCCCCCATGTACCGATACAAAGGGAGCATCAGGCTCCGGGCTGCGGCATGGGCACAGGCCAGGGAAACACTCAAGATGGCGTTGGCCCCCAAGCGCGATTTGTTGGGGGTGCCATCCAAGGCACAGAGTTCAGCGTCAATATCCTGCTGGTTTTCCACTTCCCGACCCAACAACGCATCTTGAATTTCGCCATTGACATGCTCGATGGCCCTGCGCACCCCCTTGCCACCATAGCGCTCACCACCGTCACGCAGCTCCACTGCCTCGCGCTCACCGGTGGAGGCACCACTAGGAACGATGGCCCGGCCCATGGCACCATTTTCCAGGGTCACTTCGGTCTCGACAGTCGGATTGCCACGGGAATCGAGAACCTCACGGGCATGAATCTGGACAATGGCAGTCATGGTAACAACTCCTCTGGGTGGTCTTCGGGAAAATCTTGGGTTTTGACGACCTCATCAATGCGCTGGAGAGCTTGCAGCAAAGATTCCATGTGCTGCAAGGGCCAGGCATTGGGGCCATCGGACAAGGCCGAATCGGGATCGGGGTGGGTCTCCATGAACAGTCCGGAGATCCCCGCGGCAACCGCGGCCCGGGCGAGGACCGGCACAAATTCCCGTTGCCCCCCCGAACGGTCGCCCTGTCCACCGGGCAACTGTACCGAATGGGTGGCATCGAAGACCACCGGGCACTCGGTACTTCGCAGGATCGCCAAGGAACGCATATCGGCAACGAGATTATTATAACCAAAACTAACACCCCGTTCGCAGACAAGAATCTGCTCATTGCCGGTGGCCTTGGCTTTGCGCACTACGTGGGTCATATCCCAGGGTGCCAAAAATTGCCCCTTTTTGATATTGACGGGTTTCCCTGCGGCGGCCACGGCCTGGATGAAGTCGGTTTGGCGACACAAAAAAGCCGGTGTTTGCAAGACGTCCACCACCTCCGCGACGGCTGCCACCTGCTCTTTTTCATGGATATCCGTAAGTACCGGCACGCCAATTTCCCGTCGGACCTTGGCCAAAATTTGCAAACCTTCCTCCATTCCAGGCCCGCGAAAACTGTTACCCGAGGATCGATTGGCCTTATCAAAGGAACTTTTATAAATGAAGGGAATATGGAGACGTGCACAGAGGTCCCGCAGAGTTTCTGCGCTTTTGAGGGCCAAATCTTCTGATTCGATGGCGCAAGGACCCGCAATGAGAAAAAAGGGATGCTGTAAGCCAACGGGGAAACCCAATAATTGCATCAGACTCTCCCTTTGCTTGCTTGAAAACGCAGGCCGGCGGCCAGAAAGGCATCAAAGAGTGGGTGGCCTTCCCGTGGATTGCTAGTGAATTCCGGATGAAACTGACAGCCCAGAAACCAGGGATGATCCGGTAGCTCGATCACCTCCACCAAGGCCCCATCTCGGGATTGACCGCTAATTCGAAGGCCTGCTCGCGTAAGGGCATCCCGATAGCGGTTATTGAACTCAAAGCGATGCCGATGCCGTTCCTCGATTACCAGTTTTCCATAGGCTTGCGCAATCAGACTTTCCGGCTCCAACACACATTCTTGGGCGCCCAGACGCATGGTACCACCAAGACTTCCCCCTTCTTCCCGATAAGCAACACGACCAGAGTCATCGGTCCAGCGCTGCAGGAGGGTGATCACCGGTTCGGGAGTTTCTGGCTCCAATTCGGTACTATTGGCTGCCAGAAGCCCCGCCCGATGGCGGGCATACTCCACTACGGCTAGCTGCATGCCAAGACAAATGCCCAGATAAGGGACCCCTTCCTCTCTGGCATATTGAATGGCGCGGATCTTCCCCTCCGTCCCTCGGCCACCAAAGCCGCCTGGTACCAGGATCGCGTCCACCTTGGCAAGACTGGCAACCCCCTCGCGCTCGATCTCTTCGGCATCCACATACACAAAACGAACATCACGACGCGCGCGAAAGCCGGCATGGAGCAACGCCTCGGAAAGGGATTTGTAGGATTCCGTCAAGCCCACATATTTACCCACCAGGGCAATGGCAATGCTTCCCTCGGGGTGCTCCAGGGCATCGATGATTCCCTCCCAAACCGACAGATCGGGTGACTGGGTCTGCACTTGCAAGCTCTCCACCACCAGATCATCGAGTCCTTGGGCATGAAATAGCAGAGGAATTCGATAGATGCTATCGGTATCGATGGCCGAGATCACCGCCCGGTCGGGGAGATTGGAGAAGAGCGCGATCTTGGCTCGATGTTCTTCGGGAATCGGACGATCGGCCCGACAGAGAAGGACATCGGGCTGGATGCCAATGGCCCGCAGTTCCCGTACCGAGTGCTGGGTGGGCTTGGTCTTCATCTCTCCCGCCGAGGGGAGATAGGGGACCAGGGTGAGGTGCAGAAAGAGACTATTGCCTCTCCCCTCTTCTACCGCCAACTGCCGAATGGCCTCCAGAAAGGGTTGGGACTCGATATCACCAACGGTCCCGCCAATCTCGACAATGGCGACATCGGCTCCCTCGGCCCCCAAACGAATCCGACGTTTGATTTCGTCCGTAATATGGGGAATGACCTGAACGGTGCGGCCCAGGTAATCTCCACGCCGTTCTTTTTCGATGACCGTTTGGTAGACCAACCCAGTGGTGAAATTGTTGCGCTGGGTCATGCGCGTAGACAAAAACCGTTCGTAATGGCCAAGGTCCAGATCTGCCTCGGCACCATCGGCGGTGACGAAGACCTCGCCATGCTGGAAGGGGCTCATGGTACCAGGATCCACATTGATGTAGGGATCTAGTTTGAGCATGGTGACGCGCAGACCGCGGGCTTCCAACAACGCCCCCAGTGCCGCACCAGCGGCGCCCTTACCCAGCGACGAGACCACACCGCCGGTTACGAAAACGTACTTGGTCATGACGCCCCTGCAGTCCCCTAAAACCGCTGCATGGTAGCCAATTCAGCGCCAGGAGACAATGCGCAATGCCGTCAAAAGGCTAAGATCTCCCGCTTTTGATTTTTGGGAAGGCTGCTGATGATGCTTTGAATCCTGGTCAACACCCCGGAACGATCATTGGTAAAACGAATCCCGATTGCGGCTGGATGACCGTCCCGATTGTCCGAGGGCATGATCCAGACGACCCGACCTTGCAGAGGTGTTCGTTGGCCCGTATCGGGCAAGGTAATCATCAACAGTACATCCGTACCCATGGGTAAAGGGTTGGGAGTTTCCACCAAGATTCCTCCGCCCTTGATCTGAGGAAGAAAATACCGCTGCACGGATTCCGGATCCCGCAAGACCACGGATAACGCCCTTGCACCCGCCTCAGCTATTCCAGACATTTTTTCTACTCCCGCGTAAACCAAACCCAGAGCAGGCTTTCCAATCGCATCAACCCTTGGAGATTCTGGCGCAAATCTCGCGCAAGTGCCAACCAGGCAGCATACTCCTGCCATAATATCTCCAGGGACTGGGATTGCGCTTTCCGTTGTAGCATGGGCTTGGGGTTTTTCTCGTTGATCCCAAGAGCAATACGAAAAATCTCCCGATACAACGAAAGAAAGAGTAATCGCAACAGCCAGATGCGTTCATCCTCTTTTCCCCAATCCTGCAGCAATTGCCAAATTTTTTGTGAGGGAAGATCCTCCGTCAGGAGCATTTCCCGACAAGCCTGCAACTCCTGCCAAGTACCCGAGTGAACTGCGGCCAAGGCTGCATCGATCCGATCCCCAAAGCCTTCCAGCAGCGCGGAAACGTCCTCAGGCAGCACCCCATGGGCCTGCAAATAGTCCCGTACAACCTGTTCTTGCAGAGGGGAATTGGGTAGACGCATGCAGCGAGAACGAATGGTTGGCAAAAGGCGACTAGGGATAGCCGACAATAAGAGAATTCGAGAATGCTCGGGAGGTTCTTCCAGAATCTTGAGCAGGGCATTGGCGGCTGCTACGGACATCTGTTCTGCAGCAACAATCCGTACAACGCGCACCGTGCTCATCTGGGGGGCCAGAGACAAGAAATCCACTGCCTCACGAATTCTTTCAATCCCCAGGGTTTTACCCAAGGCTACCAAATCAAAATAATCAGGATGGTAGCCGGCTTGCAAACAGCGACAGGAAGGACAATGGCCGCAGTAGAGATCGACCTGTTCCTGACAAAGCCATACTGCTACCAAGGCTTCACTCCAGGCCGCCATCAATCCATCGCTGCCGCCTTCCAGCAACATCGACTGGGGCAAGTACCGCGCCTGTGACGACAGCCACGCCGGGGAAGGAAAGGACGCTAGGGCATCTTTATCCATGCAAAATCAGAAAATCGATAATCGTTCGCAAAGAATCGCCACGGCAGTCTCTTGGACAGTAGCCAAGGGAAGACTTGCATCAATACGAACAATACGATGGGGCGCACCCTTGGCTCTGGCGGCAAAGACTTCCCGTGCGCGCCGAAAAAAATCAAGATCCTCCTGTTCCAAGCGATCGGGTTGACGGGCACGGATCCGTTCCGCAGCCTGCTCCGGAGGCAAATCCAGCCAAAAAGTCAGATCGGGTTCCCGATCGATTCCTGCCCATTGGGACAGTTGCTCAATCCGTGCCAATGCCTCCTGGCGACCTCCTCCCTGATAGGCATAACTAGAATCCTCAAAGCGATCACATAACACCACCTTGCCAGCTGCCAGAGCTGGCAGGATCCGCCTGTGGAGATGGTCCCGGCGGCCGGCATAGAGCAGTAACAGCTCTTCACTGGCATCCAGGCGCAGGGAGGGATTCAGAAAAATTTGCCGAAGGGCTTCTCCCAAGGGACCGCCACCCGGCTCCCGGGTCAGCTCTACGTCAAGGCCAGCAGCAAGGACGGCATCCGCCAGAGCCGGCAGGACACTACTTTTACCAGCACCTTCAATGCCTTCGAGGCTAACAAACAAAGCAGATCGAGAAAAAGACAAAGCGACGCACCCTACTGTAAATACTGGTTGATTTGCTGCTGATGCTGCGCATACTGCTGAGAATAATGATATTCCTCCCCTTTGGCGATAAAAAACAAATCCTGGCTTTTGGCCGGATGAAGAACCGCCTGTAAGGCTTGCAGGGATGGCGTGGCAATGGGGGTCGGCGGCAGACCCCGATGCACGTAGGTGTTATAGGGACTTTGCACTTGTAGTTGTTTGGCCTGGAGCGGAGGGTGGTAGCCCTTGCCCAAGGCATAGATCACGGTTGGATCCGACTGGAGAGGCATACCCAATCGGAGTCGATTCACAAACACTGCGGCAATTTTTTGCTGCTGCTGCAAAGGTGCCCCCTCTTTCTGCACAATGGAAGCCAAAATCAAGGCTTGGTAGGGCGTCCGTACGGGAAGACCCGCAGCACGGTGGCGCCACAGTTCCTGCAACTGGACGTTCATTGCCACCATGGCGCGCTGAAGCACCAGCAACGCCGGCTCACCAGGGACATACGCATAACTTTGGGGTAAGAGCCACCCCTCCGCATTGGCATAAGAGGCAGCAGGTTGCCCCAATGCATGGGCAAGTTGTCCCGGCGCTGGAAAATTCCGGGTATCCAGGTAGGGAGCCCGCTCGACCCGTTGAACGATTTGCGCAATGGTAACGCCAGGAACAATGGTAAGATATAAGGGTTCCGAACGACCGGCTTCCAGAACCCGAATAATTTCCCGGAGACTGATCTGTCCTTGAAAGCGGTACAGACCCGCATGTAAAACCGGTCTACCCTCCAGTACCCAAAGCAGTCGAAAGCACAGGGGGGAAGGAATCAGGTGTTGCTTGGCGAGGGCCTGGGCCACTCCATTGACACCACTGCCCCAATAGATCGGCACCTGGACACCTGTGGCTGGCAATGGAAAGCGATGATAGAGCAAAGCCATCAGCGCTGCCGTCGCCAGCAGGGCGCCGAGCAGGAAAAGAAAAAAGAGCCGCCGGATCCATGGAAAGGTTCTCACTGGGGCCCCAAACCCAATTGTTCATGCCAGGCGGCCAAAGACTGGGCAAGAGGCCCCTGGGCACCCGGAAGCACTCGACCTTGCCAATTGGCCACCGGCCAAGCACCAATCAGACTATTGCAAAATAATATTTCATGGGCGTCCCGTAGGATTGCCGGTCGAATACGAACAAACTTCACTATGAACCCCCATTGCGGAAGCTGTCGGCAGATGGCATCCCGTTGGATACCGCTAATGCCGCCATCTTCCAGATCGGGCGTATACACAACCTCTCCTTGGCGCCAAAGAAGATTGCTTTGGATCCCCTCCCGCAAAAATCCCTGCAAATCCAGCAGGACTGCTTCTTGCCAGGTCGCGGGTAATGCCCGACGCGCCATAATCTGATTCAGACGATTCAATGACTTGACCGTGAGATAGGGGGCACCGGTTTGAAGTGGCACGGTCGATAGACCGGCAGTAATTCCAATATTCCAGCAATCAGGATCTCGCTTTGGCCACTCCTGCACCAACCAAAGCAGGCGGGCAGGACTTTGGGCAGGAGTCCCATAACCCTGTCCTTGCTCCCGCTGTACCAAAATTTTCAGCACCAGGCGCCTGGCAGCTTGCTTAGGGATGCAACGACGAAAAGACTCCCATTGCTTTTGGATTTGCGCCTCTTCCTCTAGTTGGATTCCCAACAGCGCAGCGCCTTGCCGCAATCGCAATAAATGGCTTTCCCAAAAGAGCGGCGCCCCATCAATGAGAGCGACAGTTTCAAACAGTCCGTCACCATACTGCAGACCGCGACTGCAATTGAAATCGACTACAGCGCAAGAATTCCAACCATACCAAGCCAGTAGCTCGGTCAAGCCGCCAACCTCAGGCAACGTCCTTGCGAAAGATCAAAGTGCTATTGGTACCACCAAAACCAAAAGAATTGCTCAAAGCCACCTCGATGGGTGCTGATCTAGCAACATGGGGTACATAATCCAGATCACAACCCTCGCCAGGGGTGTCCAGATTGATGGTCGGTGGCATGATCCCATGGTGGAGAGCCAGGATCGTGAAGACGGCCTCAATGCCACCCGCCGCGCCCAGGAGGTGTCCCGTCATGGACTTGGTGGAGCTCATAGCCAGTTGGTATGCATGGGGACCGAAGACACTTTTCACCGCCTCGGTCTCGGCAAGATCGCCCTGGACGGTGGAGGTTCCATGGGCATTGATGTAATCCACCGCCTCCGCGGGCAGCCCGGCATTGCGTAATGCCGCCCGCATACACCGGGCGGCACCTTCGCCACCACTGGCTGGTTGGGTCATGTGATAGGCATCGGCACTCATGCCATAGCCAGCCAGTTCGGCATAGATCCGCGCCCCGCGCCGCAGGGCAAATTCCCGCTCTTCCAAGACCAGGATTCCGGCTCCTTCCGCCAGGACAAAGCCATCACGATCCCGATCCCAAGGCCGACTTGCCTTCTCTGGCTCGTTATTGCGGGTGGAAAGGGCTCTGGCAGCGGAAAAACCACCCAAACCCAACGGAGAAATGGCAGCCTCGGCCCCACCGGCGATCATGACATCGGCATCTCCATATTCAATGAGCCTGGCAGCATCGCCAATGGAATGGGTAGCTGTGGAGCAAGCCGTAGCCATGGCTATATTGGGACCCTTGGCACCATACATTATGGAGACATGCCCGGAAACCATATTGACAATACAGCGAGGGATGAAGAATGGAGAAATTTTCCGGGGCCCGCCTTCGAGTAAAACCGAATGTTCTGATTCGATCCCAGGCAAACCACCGATCCCGCTGCCAATGGAAACTCCTACCCGCTCGGCGATTTCCGGGGTAACTTTCAACCCGGAATCTTCCATGGCTTCCATACTGGCAGCCAAGCCGAAATGAATAAAGGGTTCCATTTTTCGAGCTTCTTTGCCGGAAAGGTATTGACCTACGTCAAAACCCTTTACTTCACCAGCAATCTGAGAAGCATAAAGCTCTGGATCGATGCGGGTAACACGACGGATGCCACTTTTCCCCTGAACAATGCTTTGCCAAGCGGCAGCAACACCAATCCCTACGGGAGATACGATTCCCAAACCAGTTACCACGACCCTTCTTTTCAAAGAGTTTATTCTCCGCTCTAAAATTGCTAGAAACTACGCGTCTTGCTTGGGCAAATGGGCCGAGACATAGTCAATGGCCTGCTGAACCGTTGAAATCTTCTCTGCTTCTTCATCGGGAATCTCGCAGTCAAACTCTTCTTCAAGAGCCATGACCAGTTCTACCTGATCCAGGGAATCAGCTCCCAGATCATCGGCAAAAGAGGCTTCGTTGGTTACCTCATCTTCATTGACGCCCAACTGCTCTACGACCACTTTCTTTACGCGTGCTGCAACATCATCCATGGGAGAAGCTCCTCGTATTGGTGAAAATTATTTCCGCGGCATTGGACCACAGCTGCCGGAGTCCTGTAAAGATAACAAAGGCCTTAGCCCATCCACATACCACCGTTCACTTGCAGGGTCTCCCCCGTAATATAGCCCGACTCGGGGGAAGCAAGAAATGCCACTGCGGCGGCAACATCGTCGGGGGTACCCAAACGGGCTGCGGGGATCTGTTGGAGGAGCTGTTGGCGCTGTGCATCTGGCAAGGCTGCCGTCATATCGGTAGCAATAAAACCAGGCGCCACACAATTTACCGTGATCCCACGAGCCGCCACTTCGCGCGCCAACGAGCGGGTAAAACCCATGACCCCGGCCTTGGCAGCTGCATAGTTGCTTTGCCCAGCATTACCCATCATGCCCACAATGGAAGTAATCTGAATGATGCGGGCATCTCGCTCTTTAAGCATATCGCGCAAACAAAGTCGGGTTAATCGATACACAGAACGGAGATTGGTTTGCAGCACATCATCCCAATCCTGATCCTTCATTCGTAACAAGAGTTGATCCCGGGTGATACCTGCATTGTTGACGAGAATACCCGGAGCGCCCAAGTCTTTCTTGATTTGCGCCAACACCGCCTCCATGGCGGTATCGTCCCGAACATCCAATACATAACCCTGACCCTTCCCTGCCAATCGCGTCGTGATGGCCTGGGCGCCACTACTACTGGTAGCCGTTGCTGCCACCATAGCCCCCATACCCACCAATCGGTCGACAATGGCGGCGCCAATGCCGCGACTTCCCCCAGTGACCAAGGCCACACGCCCAGCCAATGTTTGTTCCATCAGACTGCCTCCAGGGTAGCCAGCAGACTCTTGTCATCCTCCACATACAACATAGTCAAGGTCGGTTCGATCCTTTTACCAAGACCCGAAAGCACTCGCCCAGGACCCATTTCCACAAAGGTCGTGGCCCCCTGACGAGCCAGATAGCGAATAGTTTCCGTCCAGCGGACAGGGGAAGCAATTTGTTGTTGCAAAACCTTGCGAATTTCGTCTGGTTGCGAGTGACTTTGGACATCAACATTGTGGATGACAGGAGCCTTGGGCGGCTGGAAATGGACCGCTGCCAGGTCCTTGACAAAAAGCTCTGCCGCCTCCTGGAGCAAACTACAATGGCTTGGCACACTAACGGGCAACAACACCACCCGCTTGGCGCCAGCATCCTTGGCTGCCGCACTGAAGCGCTCCACGGCAGTGCGCGCTCCCGCCACCACGATCTGTCCTGGCGCATTGAAATTGGCTGGTTCGAGCACTTGCCCCTGGGCCTCCCGCTGACAGAGGACCCGCAATTCGTCCTCACCCAAACCCAGGACAGCCGCCATGGCCCCCTCCCCCAGGGGCACGGCTGACTGCATGAGCTCGGCACGCCGCTGTACCAAACGTAATGCGTCGGCAAAGGAAAGGCTCCCAGCCGCAACCAAGGCGGTATACTCCCCTAAGGAATGTCCAGCGAGGAAATCAGGCATGCAGCCCCCCTCCTCTTCCCAAACCCGAAAGACCCCGAATCCTGCAGTAAGCATTACTGGTTGGGTCCAACGGGTCTGGTTAAGGTCTTCCAAAGGGCCTGCTTGGGTCAATTGCCACAGATCTTGGTGCAATAGGTCGGAAGCTTCGGCATAGACTTCCCGCAATACGGGATGACTTGCACCCAGTTCGCCCAACATCCCCAAAGATTGTGATCCCTGGCCCGGAAAAACAAAGGCAATGGAACCCTGCACTGCGCACTCCTTATGGATTATTCTACAACCTACTCTTCTGTCCAGCGCAACAAGGCCGAACCCCAGGTAAATCCGCCGCCAAAGGCCTCCAACAACAATTTCTGACCACGTTGAAAGGAGCCGAGCCGCGCTGCATGATCCAAAGCCAGAGGCACAGAGGCTGCAGAAACGTTGCCATGATCTGCGACGGTTGTCACCACGCGGTCCATGGGCATCCCCAACTTCTCCGCAGTGGCCTGAATAATGCGAATGTTTGCCTGGTGCGGGACCAGCCAATCCAAGTCGCGGGCAGTCATTTGATTGGCAGCCAGGGTTTCCTGCACGATCTCCCCAAGGGTTCTCACTGCCATCCGGAAAACTGGATTGCCTTGCATCTGCAGATGCCCTTGACCCACTGGCACCTGCAAGAGATCGGCAAAGCTGCCATCGGCATGCAAATGGGTAGATAAAATTCCTGCTTCCTGATCGGCGCGCAGGACTACTGCACCCGCACCATCCCCAAACAGGATGCAAGTACTCCGATCCGTCCAATCAATGATCCGGGACATGGTCTCCACACCAATGACCAGGGCCGTACGGGCGGCTCGGCTACGGATAAAATGATCAGCCGTCGCCAAGGCATAGATGAATCCAGTGCAAACCGCTTGTACATCAAAGGCAGCGGCACCTCGGTTACCCAACTGGGCCTGTACCAGACAAGCCGTGCTGGGAAAGATTTGATCGGGGGTAGTAGTGGCAACGATGATCAAGTCCAGGGCAGAAGCTGGCACCGCCGCCATGGCCAGGGCCTCCTGGGCAGCGCGGTGGGCCATGTCCACACTGCCCTGCCCCACCGCTGCCAGATGCCGACGGTGAATCCCCGTGCGCGCGACGATCCACTCATCACTGGTAGCGACCATCCGACTGAGCTCTTGATTGTCCAGGATTCTCTCGGGTAAATAGGATCCTGTACCTAACAAACGGCTATGAATGGACATTAGGCGGTCGAACGAACGGCTTGGGCGAGATCGTCCTGAACCACCTTGGCAATTTCCAGGGTGAGCCGATGACTGGCTTCGGCAATGGCCGCTTCTACCGCCCGGGCGAAAGCAAAACGATCTGCATTCCCGTGACTTTTGATGATGATGCCATTGAGTCCCAGTAAGGTAGCACCATTGTATTGTCGAGAATCCAGACGGCGACGAAGTTTTTGCAGAATCGGTCGGTTGACCAGATAAGCAAGACGACCGTAGAGGCTTCCCGTATAGCTTGCCCGAAGCTCTTGGCGGATCATCGCCGCCAGACCTTCTGAGGTCTTGAGAAAGACATTACCCACAAAGCCATCACAAACCAGGACATCGCAGATTCCTTGATAAACTTGTGACCCTTCCACATTCCCCACAAAATGGAGATGACTCTGGCGCAGAAGATTTCCAGCCGCTTTGACTACTTCGTTACCTTTGATCTCTTCGGAACCAATATTGAGCAGACCGACCCGAGGACGCTCTACCCCTGCCACTTGCCGGAACAGGATGGCCCCCATGACCGCAAATTGCAGCAAATGCTCGGGATGGCAATCGACATTGGCGCCTAGATCCAGGACCAGCACCCGACCCTGCTGGGTGGGCAAAAAGGCGGCAATGGCCGGTCGGTCAATCCCGGGTATGGTGCGCAATAGTACCGTGCCCAAGGCCATCAAGGCACCCGTATTGCCAGCGCTGACCACCGCATCCACCGCCCCATCCCGCAATAACCCAATGGCCCGATGCATGGAGGAGTCACGCTTGTTGCGCAGGGCTTGGGAGGGAGTTTCGTCCATACCTACTACCTGGCTTGCGTGATGGACCTGGATTTGGGAGGAGTGGTGTAGCCGTCTTCGCATCAGCTCGCGGCGAAGCACAGTTTCGTCCCCCAACAGGTGAAATTGCACCGTAGGATGGGAATGGAGCAAATCGGACAGGGCCCAGAGTACCGTTCGTGGGCCGGAGTCGCCACTCATGGCATCAATTGCGATCTGCGGCAAAATGGTATTCCGGTAGGGAAGACCAATCAGGCTTCAGCAGCCTTGCGTACCATCTCCCGCCCTTTGTAGTACCCACATTCCGGGCAGACATGATGGGGTAGCTTGCTTGCACCGCAATGATCACAAGTAGAAGTATTGGGGGCCACGAGAAAGTCGTGGGCGCGGCGCATATCCCGCTTGGATTTGGAAGTTTTACTCTGAGGAACTGCCATACTCTTTCTCCATCAACAATGACTATCAGGGCCTACGGCCGGAACCTCCACCCCTGAAATCGGACAAATCCCAATTTTCCATGTATTGCAACGCGCTAGCATGGGCAAAGCCAACAACACCTCTTCTTCTAACCAATCCTGCACCGCAACCGTGCCGGCAATGGAAAGCACGGGTTCCCGTTCCGCATCCACAGCCATGATCGCGTCTTCCGAATCACCAAGCCCTGCAGCTATGGAAATCTCAGAATCCCAAGGCAAGTCACCCAGGCAGCGCTCACATCCCAGAAACGCTTGCACATGGATGCTGCCATCGGCCAATACCACGCTGCCTCTCCTGCGCAACACAATGTTCACTTGGATCTCATCGATCCGTCGTACCAGCTTCGGTAGACGTTCCCAGGCTTGCCAATGTACGGGACCCGCAAGTCGATCTCCTTCGGGAGAGACCCGCGAAATCAGTAAACTAGAAACCTTTGCAGCAAACATGAGGGCGGCATGTTACCGTGAGCCATTACCTGAGTAAAGAGCAGCGCGATCAGTGCGTCGCCGATTTGGGGGCAGCGGCTGCGGCAAATTCTGCGCCAAAGAGCACAGCAATCCAAACCATATACAACCATAACAAAAAGACCGGCAACAATCCCAGCGCACCATACAGAGTCTGGGTAGTCGAGTATTGCACATACAATGCCAGCAGGACCTTTGCCAAGCTAAGCAACAAGGTTGCCATCAAGGCACCCCAAAAGGCATCCCGCAAACGTACCTGTGCCGCGGGCAAGACTCGATAAACCAGCAATAGCATGGCCATCTCGACGAAAAAACCCACCATATCCTTCGCCCAGGCAGGAAAGCTCGGCAATTTCGCAAAGCGATGAAGCCAATCATACAGGGGGCCCAGAAACAGAATCAGCACCGCCAAAGCCAAGGGCCCGACAATCAAAAACAACAGATAGCGCAAAGGACGACACCACTGACAGGCAATGGGTTGCTGCCAGATGGCGTTGAAATGACGTTCGATTTCATGAATCAGCAGCAAACCAGTGATGGCTAGACCCCCAATCCCATACCATCCCAACGTGGCGCCACGAGCCGCCAACAAATTGAGCCAATGGAGGGCCGCCCCGGCAGTCTGGGGCATCAAGCTTTGAAACAAAAATCGATCGACCATGTCCCGCCGCTCATCGGTCAATCCCACCACACTCCAAAGACTAAAGGCGACGGCCAGGCTAGGAACCAGGGCAAGCAAAGAAGTATAGGCCAGCAAAGAGGCGCGATCGATGCAATCATCCCGCCAAAAAGCGCGACTTGCCTGTACGATCCGCAGCAAGAAAGCATACCCAAACCCGGTCCGATTGCCGGATGTTGACGTCTCGGCGCCAGCAGATGCTTGCCCATGGGCTGACCGGTCACCCACCGTTCCTTTCCTTGCAATAACGGCGCCATTGCCGAACCGAAGGGGACCCGTGCCAACGAGAAAGCCAATCATAAAAATCGTCCAAAAGAGGAACGAGCTTTGCTAGGTTGCGTTCTTCTTGACGCAAAAGATGATGAAGGAGAGTATCGGGCAGGCACCTGCCCCGATTCTTGGCCTGTTGACGGAGAATGGCAGTGAGCTCCTCCTCACCGGGTCTGACCAGTCCATAGTGGGTCGCTCCTGCAACCCGACTCGCCCAATCGGGCAAGGTCCAAGGGCATTGGCCCGGCGTTGTTCTGCTACTGACTACCCATGCCAACTTATTATTTTTTCGATAATTGTATAAGATGAAGAGCTGCTCTTCGGCCCTGGGCTGTCCAGCCCAAGCATCCACATTGTCCAGAAAAAGTACGGAGGCATCAGCCAGACTGGCAAGCCCTTGCCAGGACTTTGGATCTTCTGCACAGTCGAAATAGGGAGCCCAGCCCCCATTGGCAAAAGCGGCCCAAAGCAGTAAATGGGTCTTGCCGCTACCGCGCTCACCATGAAGAGCAAGGAAATCCGGGCTCACACGCAGCCGCCCCAAGGCATCAATGGCTGCTTCATTGAGGCCAGGGAGATTGGTGACGGGAAGCGGCAATCTTTCCAGGGGTAACAACTCTTGCACGGGGGGCTGAGTCCCCGATTTTGAGGTTAAAAAAGCCATCTCACCTCCTGGTTCGTATCTTATCAAGCATAATCTGCCACGCCAAAAGAGTATTTCTGCCAGCGGACCTTGCTATCGTTTGCAGCGTTACTGCCTGCCCCGGTACAATCATGGAGATTACACCCACAGCTACAGGAGATGCAGACTATGTCCGAATATACGGTACGGGAAGAACTCAAGCCCAGCGGTCTGGATGGTATCAGTGATGATCAGATCAACGATCATTGGGGTCTGTATAAAGGGTATGTAACCCAAAGCAACGCGCTTCATAAGGAATTGGAAGAAATGCGGGCCGCCGGCAAGACCGCTTCCCTAGCCTACGCCGATCGTCGCCGCCGCTTTGGCTTTGAATACAACGGGATGGTATTGCACGAATACTATTTCGCCCAACTGAAGGCCGGCAGCAGCATGGACCAAGCCCCTGGATTCCAGGCCGCCGTTCGCGAACAGTTTGGCAGCGCCGAGGCGTGGCATGAGGACCTGATGGCTGCTGCCAAGAGTCGTGCCATTGGTTGGGCCATCTGTTACTACGATTACACCACGGGTCAAATCAACAATCATTTCATCCAGTTGCATGAAGACGGAAATATCGGTGGTTTTGCCCCCCTGGTGGTGGTAGATGTCTGGGAGCATGCCTATATGGTGGATTGGCATGCCATGGGACGGCCGGATTATCTAGCCGCACTGCATAAAAACATCAATTGGCCGGTGGTGGAAGCCCGCTTCCATGCTGCCAAGAGCGGTCAAGCTTTCAAGCGATTCTAATCGCTCGCAGTCTTCGGACAACCCGCAGCCACACGCTGCGGGTTTTTTCTTGCCCCAAGGCCGAGCGCCCCGTACCATTTCCCCCATTAGCCAAGGAGCCTTGCGTGAACCCCATAGATCCCCTGACCTATCACCAATCCGGGGTCGACATCGATGCCGGCAACCGACTGGTAGAACGAATCAAGCCGCTGGCAGCAGCGACCCATCGGACCGAAGTGCTGGGCGGTCTTGGAGGCTTTGGTGGCCTCTTTGCCTTACCCAAGGGCTATCGGGAACCGGTATTAGTATCAGGGACCGATGGCGTGGGCACCAAATTGCTCTTGGCCCTGGAGGCCGGTCAGCATGATGGGATCGGCATTGACCTGGTAGCAATGTGCGTCAACGATATCCTGGTCTGTGGTGCCGAGCCCCTCTGGTTTTTGGATTACTATGCCTGCAGTCGGCTGGAACTTGCGGTAGCCGAACGAGTCATTGCCAGCATTGCCAAGGGTTGCCAGGAGGCTGGTTGTGCCTTGCTTGGGGGGGAAACGGCGGAAATGCCCGGTATGTATCCCAACAATCATTACGACCTCGCGGGTTTTGCAGTGGGTATCGTCGAGCGGGAGGAGATTCTCGATGGCAGTCGGTGCCATGCCGGTGACGCGCTCATCGGCGTGGCCTCCTCGGGTCCCCACAGCAATGGGTTTTCCCTCATCCGCCAGATTCTGGTGCGGGCAGGTGCCCATATGCACCTGCAAGTGCAGGGAGAACCCCTGGTGGACCTGCTCCTTCGCCCCACGAAAATCTATGTCCGTGCCATAACGAACCTGCGCAAAGAAGTTTCGGTCCACGCGCTTGCCCACATTACTGGCGGAGGTCTGAGCGAGAATCTACCGCGCTCACTTCCCAAGGGACTTGCGGCACAGATCAATCCCCACAGCTGGCCCATTCCACCCATTTTCCAGTGGCTGCAGCAACAAGGTTCCGTAACAACACAGGAAATGCGACGGGTATTCAATCTTGGAATCGGTATGGTAGCCGTCGTCCCCTGGGAAGACCGTGAACACGCGCTGGCCAGTCTGGAAGCCATGGGTCAGGAAGCCTACTGTATCGGGCGCCTGGAGCAATGCGACCAGGGCGGGGTCCAGTACCTTGACTGATGTCCCCGCCCTCGCCGTACTCATTTCCGGGCAAGGTAGCAACCTACAAGCCATCCAGCGAGCCATCGAAGAAGGCAGCTTGCCTGCCAGGATTTGTCTGGTATTGAGTAATCGCGCCGATGCCCCAGGATATCATTGGGCACAGCAACAAGGCTTGAACAGTCAAATCATTAGCCACCGGGATTTCTCCCATCGCGAAGAATTTGACGATGCGCTTGCTGCAGCCATCGATCACAGTGGCGCCCAGTGGATCGTCCTCGCGGGATTTCTCCGCCAGCTGACTACCCCCTTCGTGGAACGCTATCTTGGTCGAATGGTCAATATTCACCCATCGCTCCTGCCCGCCTTCCCCGGTCTGCATACCCACCAACGCGCCTTGGAGGCTGGCGTACGCTGGCACGGCGCCACCGTCCATTTCGTCACGCCCGATCTGGATGCCGGACCCATCATCGCCCAGGCCATCCTCCCTGTCCAAGCTGGAGAGAGCGCCGAAGCCTTGGCCAAACGAGTGCAAGCCCTGGAACATCAACTCTACCCGGCGGTACTGATTGCGCTCTTGCAGGCGCAGTGTCGCCTCGAAAATGGGCAGACTCGCTGGGCAGTTGGCTACCGCAGCCCAAACCTTTCCCTCGTCAATCCGGAGCTCATATGAACCGTCGTATTGGACTGATGATCATTGGCACCGAAATCCTCTTGGGCAAGCGACAAGACCGGCATTTTGATCGAAGCCGCCGGCAAATCGCGGAACGTGGTTATGAAGTGGCATGGACCATGATCCTTCCCGATGCTTGGGAGATACTCATCGGCCAACTCCGTTGGGCCTTTGCCCAGGATCATCCTTTTTTTAGCTTTGGCGGGCTCGGAGCAACACCCGACGATTTGACCCGCGCCGCCGCTGCCACCGCCCTAGATCAGCCGGTGGAACCTCATCCAGAGGCGGTGGAGCTCATTCGAAAACAGTTTGGCAACGCCGCCGAACCGATCCGCATCCGCATGGCCAACCTTCCCAGAGACGCTACCCTCATCCCTAATCCCATCAACCAGATTCCCGGCTTTGCCCTTGCCAATGGCTATTTTTTTCCGGGTTTTCCGCAAATGGCGGAACCCATGAGTGCCTGGGTTTTGGAAAAGTATTTCCCAATCCAGTCGGCCATGGCGCAATGGCGCATGATCCTCCCAGGCTGCAAGGAAAGCGAATTGGTGGAGCTCATGGAAGAATTTTGCCAGCAATTTCCCATGGTGGATTTCTCCAGTCTGCCAAGCTTTGGCCAGGACGGTTACGCCGTTGAAATTGGTTTGCGCGCTGCACCTGCCGAACTCGAAGCCGCCCGCGACTGGCTAACCCAACGACTGGCCAGGGCAAATATTGACTGGCAACCCTGGGAGGAAGCCTGAGCCATGCCCAAGGCCCGCAACAGGAATCTCGGCAGATGGTGGTGGCTTGGCGTCCTGGTGGCAGTTGCTGCTGTTGCAGCATTCGTATGGATTACCGCTCATTACCCCAGTCCACCCAAATCCAAGGTCCCAAGCGCACCGGCAAAGCGGCCAGGTCCATCCACTTCCTCGAGCAAGCGCGAAGTACCCATATATTTAGGTAGTTATGGTGCCAGTGTACAAATCAAGGGGGAGACCCTGGCCCTTCAGATCCATCCCATTGCCACGCTCCTTGGACCTGCCAAAGCTACCGTACCGACCCTGGATGATCCCAGCATCCAGGAAATCATCGCCAATCTTTTTCTGCGTTTTCCCAATTTGCATAGTCTGCAAGAAGACCCCGCCCTGCAGCGACAGCTCTCCCAAAGCATGGCCGCCGCCCTGGAAGAACGCCTTCGTCTACAGCATTCTCCCTGGAAAATCAAAGAATTGCATCTACATATCACCCTTGGGCCCATCCCCAAATGAAGATCCTTGGACCCATTCTGCACTTCAGCTCTTGCGCTGCATCAGAATCCCAAGCCCCAACCCCAGGAAAGCCAGGAACAGGGTAAGAGCGATCCCGTAGAGCCACGGCTGCTCATTGGCGTACTTGGCAATCCACTCTTCGAGTCCAACTTGCTGAACATCAATCTGATCGGCACTTTGGGCCAAGAGCTGACCATGGTTTACCAAATACACGTTCAAGGTATAACGGCCTAGCGGGATGGAGGAAGGGAGTTGCAGGTGAACCGAGAAGAGCCTCCCGTCCTGGATTTTTACGGCATTTTCCTGCAGAACAAAAGCGCCCTCACGCTTTTTGCTTTCCAAGACCTGCTGCAACCAGAGCTTGGGATGCTGTGGGAGAGGATCCAACTGGGCCTGCGTCATTACTGCCTGGGGTACCAGATGCAGTTTTTCGAGCGTGGCTTGGGGAAGGATCTGCGCCAGCGGCGCCGAGGAAAGAATTTGCAAGACACCAGGAAAATGGCTCACGGTTACCTTTTTCCCCGTAATCCAAAGGGGGCCCATTTGGGTTTTTTTCGTAACCGCGACACTCGTATCTGGAGAACGAAGAACGACGATGATGTTACCCGGATGGGATAATGCACCGTAGATCAGTATATCCCGACCGTGGAAACGACTGGTCACATCGACCCGATCGGTACCCGTAGCAGTTATCACCTGGGCAACAGAACCAGGCATCGTGCTAGCCCAAGCAGGGCTCAGTCCAATGCTACCCAGCAAAGTCAAAATCAGCAGTGCCCAATTCCACAGAGTCTTCATTACAGCACCTGAGACACTTGGAAGACATGCGCTGGCGGAATCACCAGACCCAAGCCCATCTTCACGGCTACGGCCACCACCACCAGCGCAAGCACCAAACGTAATTGCTCCCCAGCCATCCGCGCCCCCAGACGAGCTCCCAATTGCGTGCCGAAAATCGAACCGAGTACCAAGGCCAACGCCAGATAAGGGTCAACGGCGTGATTCATGCCCGCCTGCAAGATGCCCACCTCAGCGGTAGTGAATAGCAACTGAAATAAGGAAGTACCAACGACTACTTTGGTGGGCATCTTCAGCACATACAGCATGATCGGCACCATCACGAAACCACCACCGACCCCCATCAACGCGGTAAGTATGCCCACGGCCACCCCAAGAAAAAGGGGCAAAAGTACCGAAGTCCGCAGGCCAGAAACAGGGAATTCCATCTGCCAGGGCAGCCGATCTGCCCAAGTTTTGCCGGATGTCACTGCTTTGCTTTTCTTCTTGCCGCGAACAGCCAGGATCGATTCAATGAGCATGGAGATCCCAATGAACCCCAATAGCCCCACATACAAAAAGGCCACCACCAAACCAAAGTAGCCTCCGTGTTCGAGGATTTTCGCTACATGAACGCCGAGGAAACCGCCCGTCCAACTTCCCAACAGCAAGACCAAGGCCATGCGCATATCGACATTGCCCATGCGCCAATGGGCATAACTCCCGACCGCAGATGCACCAACGATCTGGGCAGCACCCGTACCGACGGCAATCAAGGGCGGGACCCCAATAAAGATCAGCAGCGGGGTGATCAGAAACCCACCCCCGACTCCCGTCAACCCCGAAAGAAAGCCCACGATCAAACCAAACCCAATGATGATGGCAATATTGACGTCCATGTGGGCGATGGGAAGAAAAACATCCATACCTAGTTCTCGGAAGACTCAATGGCTGCAGTTAATTGTCGTAGACCCTCACAAAGGTGGTTTTCATGTAAATCCTGGGGGACGATCAACACCGGGACCTTGAGGGTCATGCTCAACTTGGCACCCAAATCGCCCAGGGCATGGGGCAAACCTCTGGGCTTGCTTTCGGTGCCAAAACCTTCGCGACCCACCACCACCATCATGATGCGGGAATCGCTTTCGATAATCTTGGGTATTTCAATTTCCGGCACCCCTGTAGCCAGAAAATATTCGGGCAGGGCCAAACCACAAGCTTGCTGAATTCTTTCGGCAACTCCTTGCAGACTTTTTTCGGCCTCGGTCCGGGCCTCCTCCATGAGTCGATCCCGTAACCCTTCCGTAAACAAGCCACTGGCAAAGCCCAAGGGGACTCTCGGTACTTGCAAAACAGTGACCAGGCCCAGACGGCCCCCCAAGAGCTTTGCCAAACGCGCTGCCACTCCAGCAGCAATGAGGGCGTTCTGGGATCCATCCACTGCGGCGAGAATCAAATGATCGTCCACGCGCGCGCTCCATCCAAAAAAATTTTCCATATCTTACCGAAGCGTACTTCGGGTGTCGATGATCGCGCAGAGAAGCTAGCAGCCTTGGCAATGGAAGGGTATCCTAAATTCAATCTGAAAATTTCGAGGGACCGATGAAAAAGTACGATATTGCGATCATTGGCAGTGGGCCTGGAGGATATCGAGCTGCGGTATTGGGGGCGCTGCGAGGGCAAAAAGTGGCCATCATCGAAAAGGGAGTCTGGGGTGGCACCTGCCTGAACCGCGGCTGTGTTCCCAAAAAAGACTGGCACGAGACGGCAAAATGGATCGAAAACAGTCGGCACTTTGCCAAGCGAGGGGTCATTGGTGATGGCCTACGTGGTGATCTGGACCAAGCCTGGCAACATCAACGCACGGTGGTGGAAACGGTCCGCAACAGTTATGTGGATTACCTCAAACGCCTTGGAGTTACCCTCTATGCAGGCAACGGCAGCTTCCGTGATCCCCGACACATACAGATCCAATCGCCCCAGGAAAGTCTGGAGATCGAAAGCAACGCAACCATCATTGCCACCGGTTCTGTTCCCAAACCCGTAGACTCGGCGCTGTATCAGTCGGGCAAGATCCTCCACAGTGATATGCTCTTTGATGAGGGCGTACCCACCGGCAAACGGGTCATCATCGTCGGCGGTGGGGTCATCGGCACGGAATTCGCCTATATCTTTACCCAACTGGGCAAAGAGGTGCGGTGGCTCGTGCATTCCGATCCTTTGCATCACACCCGTTTTTCCGAGCAAGCCAAAGCCGTCTTGCAAACCGCTCTAGAGGAACTGGACATTCACCCTCAACCGGATTTTCGGGTCAACGCCAGCGGCGTCGATGGGGACAAGGTCTGGGTCAGCAACCAGCATGGCGAAAAAGTCTTCGCCGACTGGGTGTTATTTGCCACGGGTCGACAGGCCCAAACGGCAGGGCTGGGATTGGAAAATACGTCGGTACACTTGGACGATCAGGGTTTTGTCGTGACCGACACGCGCCTTGCCACAGCGGTAGAGGGAATCTATGCCATTGGCGATGTGGTTGGACCCTATATGAATGCCAACCAAGCCCTGGCCGATGCCACCATTGTCATCGATAACATCCTCGGTGCAGCGCGCCATCGCGATCCCCGCTGGGTTCCTGAGCTGGTCTACTCGGCGGTGGAGTTGGCGCGGATTGGCCGTGATGACGAAAGTGCCGAAGACGAGGGATTGGAACCTGCCGTTGGTTTTGCGGCCTTTGAAACTTCGCCACGGGCCTTGGGTCAAGACGACACCTTGGGATTTGTACGGATTCTGGCAGACATGGACAGTGGGGAATTGCTGGGTGGGGAGATCGTCGGTCGCGATGCGGGAGAACTCATCGGCCTCCTTGCCCAGGAAGGCGATCGCACCACTTTGCTGCAACGCATTGCCAAGGCCCCCGTCAATCACCCCTCGCGAGCCGAGGAATTGCTCAACGCTACCGAAACCCTGGCAGCTCGGTGGGGACTGGGTGAATTTGTTTTTGGTGACTAGTGCTTGCGGAAAATGTGCTGGTCCAGAAAGAGTCGGGCATCCTCCACTTCGGGCAGTATGATTCCGTGGCCCATGGGGTAATCTTTGCGGTGCACGTGAAAACCTCGCTGTTGCAGAATCTCCTCCCCCCAGATGGCGTATTGCAGCGGCAAGATATCATCGGAGCTACCGTGGGCCCAAAAGATCAATGGGGCTTTGGGGCCCGCAACCGGGGTCTGTTGTCGCAGGGGAAGATAGCCACTAAAGCTCAAAATGACTTGAGCCGGGAGTAATTCTCGGACTCCCAAATACAGAGCGAGTGCCGCGCCTTGGGAAAATCCGCCCAACAACAAAGTTCGTCCGGACAAAAAAGGTAGTAATAGTGTTTGTAAGCGCTCGGAAATCTGCGCAAGACCTGCGGTGTCTTCCTCGGAATCCGGTCCGAAACCATAAATATCATACCAGGCCGGCATGACATAGCCACGATTGACGCTAACCGGACGCTGTGGCGCATCCAGGGCAATCAAGTGGAGATCACCCTCGGGATCGAGGGCCTCCGCCAGGGCTTGCATATCAGGCCAATGGGAGCCCAAGCCGTGGAAGAGCACCAAAATGGGGGCCTCTGGCGATGCCGCGGGACGCTGCCAAAAACCTTCGGGCCAATGCAGAGGGAGGAGGGTCGTATCAAGCACAGGAGAGATCCTTGGTTTCTTCGTGGTTCTTGCGTAGGGATTCCAGCTTACGATATAGGGTGCGCTCACTCACTCCCAAAGAGCGCGCCAAACTACGCCGATCCCCGGAACAAGAGCTCCGCGCCCAGAGTAGATAGCGCTCTTCCAATTGCTCCAGCGGGATGATTTCGTCAAAAGGACCAGAGGTCCGTGCCAAGGAATCCGGCCCTTGTCCAGAGTCAGTCTGCAAGAATTTTGGCAAATGCTCCGGGAGAATCCAGACATCATCGCAGAGCAAGGCAGCGCGATTGAGAATGTTTCGGAGTTCTCGCACATTCCCAGGGTAATCATAAGCCATCAACAGTCCTTCGGCTTCGGGTGACAGGCGCAAGCGCCCATAGCCCATCCGTTGGAGAAGGGCCTCGGCCAAACGGGGAATGTCTTCTCGTCGCTCCCGCAGCGGGGGCAACAAAATGGGAAAACCACTGATTCGATAATATAGATCCTGTCGAAAACGACCCTCCTGCACCATTTTCTCCAAATCCCGATGGGTTGCCGAGATCAAGCGAAATTGGGAATGAATGGCATCGACACCGCCGACCCGGCGGAAACTACCCGTCTCCAGCAACCTCAATAGTTTTACCTGGAGTGGCAAGGGGATATCGCCCACCTCATCCAGAAAGAGGGTTCCACCATTGGCGGCTTCGGCTAAGCCAATCTTGCGACTCGATGCCCCGGTGAAGGCCCCTTTTTCATGTCCAAAAAGTTCACTCTCAAAGAGCGTTTCCGACAACCCCGAACAATCCAGCACCACAAAGGGACCCTTGGCGTGCGTACTGGCACGATGGATGGCTGCTGCCGCCAGTTCCTTGCCTGTACCCGATTCTCCCAGCAATAGAACGGAAATATCACTGGGAGCGGCCCGGTGCAGTAATCGCTGGAGCTCTTCCATGGCGGCAGATTGCCCGACCAGGCCCATGGGTTCGTCGCCCCGATGGGGCAGGATCTGGAGGAGTTCCAAAAAATAGCTGAGATTGCCATTGGCATCGCGAATAGGAAAGAGATCGATCTGGACAGCCCGCGAACCCTCTACATGGACAACATGCTGGGCGCTACCTTGGAGCTGACAGCGCTCCAGCGGACAGTCATTTCCACCATCTTCACAGTGGAGTCCAGCATCTGCAAGAATCTCATTGCAGAGCCGTCCACCGAGGGGCTTACCATCCCCAAACTGTTTCCGATAGGCTTGATTGGCAGCCAAAATCTGGCGATTACTTTCCAGTAAAACAGCCGGCGTGGCAAAACAATCAAGCATGATCCCATTACCCGAGAGGCGGTGGCCATTGATGTGGGTACCGGGCAACTGGATCCGGTGTTGGAGTTTCTCCATAGCCGCGGTCTGCATCTGCGTTTCGCTCTCCAGACCCACTGGAACAACGATCAACGGGAGGCTGCCCTGGCGCTGCGCGACCGGGTGGGGGCAAGAATCCTTGCCCAGGAAAGCATTAACGATGCTGCCGTGGACATGCGCATCCGCCACGAGGACCTGCTCTACTTTGGCGAGGAATGCCTGCGCGTACTCCACACGCCTGGACTGACCCCTTGCGCGGTCATGTACCAATGGGAGGACCGCCTCTTTACGGGAGAAACGCTCCTGGCGGGGGGGCTCCATCGTCGCATCCCGGCAGCAAAACGGCCAGCCTTGACCGCCCATCTGCTAACCCTATTGGCACCTATGGCAGATGAAACCCTTCTCTATCCCGCGGTGGAGAACCGCGGCCGCCGCTTGGGGAGTCTGGAAGAGCTGCGCCGCTTGGGCTTTGGCTCTGGAGGCCCCGGTTTACTGGCTCGCTATACCCAATATCTACAACACGATGCCGCAAAAAAGAGTCCGGGAGCGCCTGCGGAGGAACCTCTGCAACGCCTTCATTCCGGTCCTGTTCTGTTGTAACAAGAGGAGGTAATTCATGGATATGATCATTAATCCCACGGTGGTGGAGCTGTCACGGATGCAGTTTGCGTTGACCGCTCTGTACCACTTTTTGTTTGTCCCCCTCACCCTGGGACTCACCTTCATTCTGGCGACCATGGAAACCGTATATGTGGTTACCAAACGCCCCATCTACAAGGAAATGACCCAATTCTGGGGCAAGCTCTTTGGGATCAACTTTGCCCTGGGGGTAGCAACGGGTCTGACCATGGAGTTTGAATTTGGTACCAACTGGTCCATGTACTCCCACTTTGTGGGTGACATTTTTGGCACTCCCCTGGCCATTGAAGGGCTCATGGCCTTTTTCATGGAATCCACTTTTGTCGGGGTCATGTTCTTTGGTTGGGATCGACTTTCCCCCAAGGCCCACTTGGTGGTGACGTACCTGGTGGCACTGGGTTCCAACCTTTCGGCCCTCTGGATTCTCATCGCCAACGGCTTCATGCAGGATCCCCAAGGTGGAACGTTTGATCCCAATACCATGCGGATGCAGTTCACCAGCTTCATTGGCTTGATCTTTAACCCCGATGCCCAGGCCAAGTTTGTCCACACCTCGGTAGCTGGCTTTGTGACGGGTTCCATGTTTGTGATGGCCATCTCCGCGTACTACCTATTGAACAAAAGACATCGGGACTTGGCCCTGCGCTCCTTCCGGATCGCGAGTATTTTTGGGTTGATTTCCAGCGTCGGCGTGATCACCCTGGGGGATGCCTTGGGTTATATTGATGCCCACTCGCAGCCTACCAAGCTCGCCGCCATGGAAGCCATCTGGAAGACCGACCCCCATCCGGTTTCGGCAGCGTGGAATCTGATCGCCATCCCCGATCGCCAAGCCCAGAAGAATGTATTTGAAATCAGCATTCCCTATATCCTGACCCCGTTGTTGACCCATACCGAAACCACGGTCATCCCCGGCATTATTGACTTGGAGCAACAGGCCAAACCCAAGATCGAGAATGGTATCAAGGCCATGCTCGCCCTCAAGGCCTATAATGCCGACCATGGTGACACGGCTGCCTTGGCGACGTTCAAGCAATATGAAAATGATATGGGCTATGGCTTCCTGGCCAAGGAATTTGCCCCCGATCAGGATCTGGCCAAAGTAAATCAAGCCAATCTTCCGAGCGTGCTCGACAAAACGGCCAAGGCCACCATTCCCAATGTCTGGGTGGAGTTTTGGGCCTTCCGGCTCATGGTCGCAGCGGGCTTTGCCATGTTGATCCTCTTTGCCTTTGCCGCTTACTACAGCTTGAAAAATCAAGTGGAACGGCATCCATTGCTGCTGAAAGTAGCACTTTGGAGTATCACTCTCCCCTGGATTGCAGTGGAGTTCGGCTGGATCACTGCCGAGAACGGGCGCCAACCCTGGACCGTGTATGGATGGCTCCCAACCTTTGTCTCGGCTTCCAGCCACTCTGTAGGTTACATGGTCTTCTCGTTGATTGGTTTTGCAGTCCTCTACAGCAGTTTCATCATTGCCGAGCTCTACCTGATGTTTAAATACGCCCGACTGGGTCCGCAGGAAGAGCACCACGGCGATGCGGCCCCGGCTGCTGGCGGTGGATTGGCAGGAAAACCGGCCTTTGCCAAAGCCAGTCTGGATCGGCAATAAAAAAATGCGGGGCACGTCTGCCCCGCCCAAAAGGAGCAACATACGATGGATGCTTATGTATTCTTGAAAGTCTTATGGTGGTTACTCCTGGGCATCTTGCTCATGGGGCTGGCCATCATGGTAGGAATGGACATGGGGGTGGGGACGCTGCTGCGCTTTGTGGGCAAAAATGATGCCGAGCGGCGCACGGTCCTCAATATCGTTGGTCCCCATTGGGATGGTAACCAGGTCTGGTTCATTCTGGGTGGTGGGGCGATTTTTGCCGCCTTCCCCAGCCTCTATGCCACGTCCTTTTCGGTATTCTACATTGTCATGATTCTCTTGCTCTTTAGCATGATCATGCGACCGGTGGCCTTCGAGTACCGCTCCAAGGTTCCTGCCGAGAAATGGCGGGATACCTGGGACTGGGCCTTTTTGATTTCCGGTGCACTGCCCATGATTGTGTATGGTGCGGCTTTTGGAAACATTCTCGAAGGAGTGGGCTTCCACTTTGGCTGGGATGGTCAGTATTATCAAACGGAGTCCTTCCTTTCCTATCTACTCAATCCCTTTGCCATCCTCTGTGGCCTGCTGTCCTTGAGTCTGGCCATGTATCAAGGGGCTGCCATGCTGATGATCCGGGGAACGGATCCCATCTATAGTCGGGCCAAAAAGATTGGCTCCGTAGCTGGGCTGGTCAGTGTGGTACTGTTCGTCATCGGTGGTTTCTGGATATCCGGCATGGACGGTTATGTGCTGCACCATGCGGATGCTGCCATGCCAGCCAATATTTCCGCCGCCCAGGATGTTACCCGGGTAGCGGGCGCTTGGTTGCACAACTATGCTGCGGCACCCATCCTCTGGCTGATTCCAGTCGTTGCCATCCTGGCCATGCTGGCGGGAAGCTTGGCCATGCGCGCCAACAAGTCGACGTTGGCCTGGTGGCTGGGGGCCGTCGCCTGGATCGGCGTGCTCGGCACAGCGGGTGTCTCCATGTTCCCTTTCCTCATGCCCTCCAGCGACAACCCCGCCCAGAGCATCACGGTGTGGAACGGCACGGGTAGTGAATACAACCTGGTTTGGATGACCATCTTTAGTGCTATCTTCGTGCCTACCATCATCGCCTACACAACCTGGTGTTTTCGGGTCATGCGCGGCAAGGTCAAGAGTCCGAGCCCAAGCGATACCCACGCCTACTAAGGAGTTTCTCCCATGAAAAACTTGCTTACCCTTGTAAGTGCTGCCGTCATCCTGGGCCTTGCACTCTTTCTTTCGGTGATCCTTGGCGACTATGGTCCGTGGTACTTTGCCTGGCTCATCGGGACCACCATGATCGTCCTCGTTTCAGCCGCCGGCGCAGCCATGTTCGATAGCCAGGACGAAGAAATGTCGCAGCAGGGCATTACCAAACGCTAGGAGGTCATCATGCAGTATGCCAATCTGGAAGATATTATTTTCTTTCTACCCTT
>JABEBX010017985.1_pt1 | contig 29072 bp, 32 predicted proteins | sample 7245971 | NCBI WGS metagenome assembly JABEBX01 (sample SAMN14506365, study PRJNA622280) | hot springs metagenome | biome: hot spring [ENVO:00000051]|acidic hot spring [ENVO:00002120]; feature: spring [ENVO:00000027]|sediment [ENVO:00002007]; material: sediment environment [ENVO:01001048]... | reverse complement strand
GGGAAAAGAACTGCATATCGTTCTCGACGTTTACTGCATCCACAAGGTATGTGATCAATAGTTGCAAAAGCGTTCAAACGTTCATTTCCATTATACACGCGCATCAACAAGCTGGCCCATCGTCTGGGATACGGTTTCCTATATTCCACAGGTCAGTACTAAAATGCACAAGTTTCGATAGTACTGATGATATTGCATCAGTGAAGAACTATGTATATAAATACAGCTATAACCAGAGCTTTTTAACCAGAAAAGAGGCACTATCATTAAGTTACACAAATTAAGAGCAGGGAGTATTACGTTCACCTAACAGTATCCAATAACTTTTCAAACGTTCGTCTTTTCCTTTCTATTAATGTTTATATCGTAGATTCCTCAGTTCAGACACCCGGCGGAGCCTCAATCGTTCTCAGTTTCTATAGTTACTTTAAGATCTTTAGGTTCTGATTTGAACAGGGATTTCTTTACGTACAATGTTCCGATTACTGGATCTGATGTCGTATCTTCCTGGAATCTAAACGTATTTTTTGTGGCCCGCTCAAACTTAAATTTAACTTCTTTTTTCATAATTAGCCTCCATGAGATTTGCTTCTCTCAAGATGTAAAACAGGATTATGAATATAAATGCTTGTTATGACGCATGTTATCTCTCCACAGACAGTACAGGCCAGAGAAGTTTATGGGCTGCATTAAACCTAGATCGCCAGCTATTCGGATTTGCATCAGGACCAAATCAATTGGCAGGATGCGGTTTATAAGTATCTGTTGTATCAGTATGATGCCATGGGAAGTCCATTATAAGTCCTTAATCTCTTTTTCAGTAATTTACGTCGGGCCGAATAAACGATAGGGAAGAAAAGAAGAGACATATTTTTCTGGAATCCCTCGAATCCATACATATTGAAAGGGAATATCCTGAGCGTTTCAAAGAATATTCATAATGGAACTGCAATATAATTAATGCGAAACTTTAGTAATGGAAATCACAACCTTAGCGAACAGATTCGATTATGTCTACAGCTTTTTGCTGCACCATTGCATCAAAGATTGAATCACAGGGAAGAGGCGTAAAGACGTAAATATTTGTTCAAAATCTACTTTGCAACAGGTGTTGTAATGAAGATAGTTGTAGACGGCGAAACAAAGATTATGAAAGCTATATGGTATGAAGATGATAATGTAAAGTTAATCGACCAGAGGAAACTCCCTGATAAATTCGAGATCTTCACGGCTGAAACTTCTGATGACATTGCATATGCAATAAAGAATATGGTTGTCAGGGGCGCCCCTGCCATAGGAATCACTGCGGCATACGGGCTGGCAATGGCAAAGAAAAAAAATGAGGATATGGATGCAGCATCAGAAAAGATACTGAACACAAGGCCCACAGCATATGATCTTTTCAGGGCCGTGAGCTATATGAAGAATAACGGATACGAAATGAATGCCGCAAGAAGATATGCAATTGAGATAACCGGAAGAAGCAAGAAGATAGGTGAAATCGGGAATGAATTGATAAAGGACGGCGGAAACATACTGACACACTGCAACGCAGGAGCGCTTGCAGTCATTGATTGGGGAACGGCCCTTGCACCGATGAGGATTGCACATGATGCCGGGAAAAATATATTTGTTTATGTGGATGAGACCAGGCCAAGGCTTCAGGGCGCAAAGCTTACAGCCTGGGAACTCGGGCAGGAGGGTATAGACCACGCCATAATAGCGGACAATGCTGCCGGATACTATATGAAGAAAAAGAGCATAGATCTCGTGATCGTCGGAGCTGATCGCATAGCCTCAAACGGTGATTTTGCCAACAAGATCGGTACTTACGAGAAGGCAGTTCTTGCAAAGGTGAACGGCATACCCTTCTACGTGGCAGCCCCAGGAAGCACATTCGACTTTTCAATAGATACCGGTGACAAGATACCCATAGAGGAAAGGGATGAAAACGAAGTCCTTGAGATAAACGGATCCAGGATCGGGCCTGCAGGAAGCCACGGCAAAAATCCGGCTTTTGACGTAACACCGCACGAATATGTTACCGGATTCATAACCGAATACGGCATGTTCAGGCCCGAGGAACTTGGAAAATTGAAAACACTTATGGAAAAGGATCTATTCATGAATGTAAAGTGAAAGATTTTCCTTTGCCTTTTCCCTTTTTTCTTTCAGATCCTTAAGCATTTCGGCCATTCTCACTGATATTTCCCTTTTGCAGAATCCGCACATCCTCTTTCCGTTTTTGCAATCGCTGAATACCTCTGAAACATATTTATCATCTGCCATCTCGTAATTGTATACATCAAATACAGGGCATTTCTCGGGATCTCCCCCAAGCCTCCTCTGTTCCTCCTCCGTGTCGCGGCCGCCGGTCATAGCTGACATTATCTTCCTCTTCGCATCTTCCGGTTCATCATTAAGCGAGAATCCATAAATTGATCGCATCTCGTTCAGGTTTGTCTGGTTACCCAGGATATATGATAAAAATTGTACATCGCTCTTTGCTGACTGGAAGTAAATATCACAGGGCTTAAGCCCGAGGGCTATGTAATTGAGTATATACTTGTTTATGGCAACCTCCCTTGCCTTCTCCAGGGATATTCCCCTTGTAGAATACGATTCAAGATCTGCAACCGATATTGAAACTCTGCCTCCAATGCTCTGAAAATATATGACCTGATCTATTGCGCTCTTGTTCCCGAGATGCATTTCTCCCGAAGGCATGAGTCCCGTCATAACGTTGAATGGTTTTTTGTGATCAACTGAATAACGGATATAATCCAGGGATCGCTGCCCTATTATTATCTTTCTCATGAAAAGAAAATTATCAAAGCAAGGATCAACATCGCCAATACCGAACTCTTTCTTGAGGCGCTCATAATCAAAAAAATTATCCGATGACCATGGATTTATCATGAGAAAGGTTATGCCCCGCAATGTTTAAAATTTACTATATGAAAAGCAAGAAATGGTAACAGCATACCAGAGTTCCCGTACCCTCGCGGAATACAGTACAATTTGATACGTAATGGCCTTAACCGTCGGGTTCGGAATGAGACCGGGTGTTTCCCCACTACTATGACCGTTGCCAAACCTTTATTGATCTGTACTATATAAACATTGTTAAAGCCAAGATTGCCATGTATTGATTGATTTCATTAAGGTAATTCTCAATATAAATGTGCGATTGTTCTCAGGTACAGACTGGCAATGCCGGAATAGTTTAAAGTTAAAATAGGATGAACAACTGTAAACTTATGAGTTTTATTATAGTCTCCAGCAGGTGCCCTCATTCCCATGACCGGACAGGAACCAAGGAGGTCAGGAAAGAAAACGTAGGCGGAGTTGCAACGGCACTTAAGAGAGCGATTTCAAAATATGGAGGTGAATGGATATGCTGGGGCGATGGAAAGCTGGACAGCCATTATATTGAAGAAGATGAAGGCAATTACAGGCTTTCAAGAGTTATACTTACAGCGCAGGAAAAACACGGGTTCTATGACCTTTATTCAAACAGGACGCTCTGGCCCCTGTTTCACTATTTCAGAGAACGTGTACTGTACGGAAACAATGGCTTTGACATGTACAGAAGCGTGAATGAAAAATTCGCAGAAAGGATAATGAGGGATGTTAGAAATGATGACGTGATCTGGATTCACGATTACCAGCTAACGCTTGTTCCAGGCATTCTAAGGTCAAGGGGCATCAAGAACAGGATAATTTTCACATGGCACATACCATGGGTTGCGAAAGAAGTATTTGAAACGTTACCGCGGAGCAATTGCATTCTTGAAAGCCTAGAGAATGCAGACATAATAACGTTTCACACTGCAGCCTACAAAAAGAATTATGAATCCCTTTTTACTGAAAAACCTCCCAACCGTGTGTACGCGATACCTCTGGGAATTGACAGCCGGTACTTTGAAAAAACGAAAGCCGCCCCCATGCACAGTTATATATTGAACGATAAGAAGATAATATTTTCAATCGACCGGTTAGACTATACAAAAGGCCTGACCAGCAGGGTCAGGGCTGTGGAGAACCTCATAAGGAAACATCCGGAGCTGTCCGGAAAATTTGTGTACATAATGATCGTCACGCCAAGCAGGACAACGGTTTCCGATTATATTTTAATGAAACACGAGCTGGAAATGAACATAGGCCGTGTAAATGGCGAATTCGGGGGGATTTCGTGGATGCCCATCCTCTATATGTACAGAAAAATATCCGACAAGTCACTCATATCATATTACAGGACTGCAGATGTGGCACTCATAACCCCGATGATTGACGGCCTGAATCTCGTGAGCAAGGAATTTGTTGCATCCACAGAAAAAGGCATCCTGATAATTTCAAAGTTTGCCGGCGCAGCCCAGTTCCTGAATGGTGGAATTGCTGTGAACCCGAACAACCTGGATGAGGTGGCTGATGCCGTTTACAGTGCGTTGAACATGAAAGGCGAGGAAATCCAGGATCGGCTGAAAAGCATGAAGGAGGAAGTTGAAAAGAGGAACACGGACTGGTGGATAAAAAGGATTGCAAGCCTTGCCAGCAAATATAAAGAACCCGTTGGAAATGGCATAAAGAATGAATGAAATACAGGAAATCGTTGAGGCTTTGAAAAGTTACAGCCCTTACATATTCCTTGATTATGATGGGACTCTTGTGCCCATAATAATGAATCCGGAGGAAAGTTATGCCGATCCCGATCTTTTATCGATCATTGAATCGATCAGGAGAAGGTATCGCACATTTATCGTTACAGGCCGTTCCCTTGAGGAGATCAGGAAGTTTCTTCCCGTTGACCTAGACCTGATCTGCTATCACGGGGCGTGCAGCGTAATAGGCGGAAAAGAAAGCCGCATAGAGAATTTCAGCCTGTACGCCGATGCATGCAGCACCATATATGAAGAAACCTCAGGCTGGCCCGCACAGTTCCCTGGGCTGAGGATTTACCGTAAAAAACTTGCCGTGCTTTACCACACGGGCCTGATGGAACAGAAGCTGAAGCCAGATCTGAAGGCCAGGCTGGACTACATAGCGGCGAAGTACGGAATGGAAATCTATACGGGGAAAATGATCTATGAATTCAGGGTTCCGGGAGTGAACAAGGGAAATGCGATAAAAAATATAAGGGGTAATCATCCGGCGCTCATAATTGGCGATGATGAAACTGACGAAAGCTCATTTGAGGCCAATGACGACCCGTATGCGATCACGGTTAAGGTCGGATCCGGAAACACAAAGGCAAAGTACCGGATCGAAAATTACATTTCAGTCAGGGATCTTCTCAGGAATATAGCATAGCTATTTTTCCGTAGACGTATCATACACGCCTGAAACTATCAACTTCCAGCACATCGTAAAGATCTGTTCTCCTTCCTTTCAGAACCGGCACCTCATTAAGGTATCTGTCAACAACGGACATGTCAAGGTCTATCTCCATGGTGCTCTGTTCTTCCCCCATTTCTGCAATGATTTCACCATAGGGTGAAACAACCATGCTGTGGCCTGTGAAGCGCGGACCTGTCTGCCCGGATCCTATGACGTATGCCCCGTTTTCTATTGCCCTCGTGATCAGGAGGTTCTTCCACTGATCGTATTTTCTGTTCCCACGGAACCATCCGGCCTGGTATATGAGGATCTTTGCCCCCTTGAGCCTGAGAATCCTTGCCAGTTCAGGAAACCGCAGATCATAGCATATCATTGTCCCGGCGTATTCGTTTCCTACAAGCACAGGATCTGGAATTGACGCCCCGCGTTCATAGACCGTGCTTTCCCTGAAATTGAAGGCGTCAAACAGGTGTGTCTTCCTGTATTTCACGATCATTCCGTTCATGTCTATCATCATTGACGTATTGAACGGCTTAAGATCGAATCTGTTCTTCTCGGCGATGTTTATGAGGAAGCTGAAGCCCCCTTCCTTCGCCATGTCAGAAAATTTTTTAACAAACGGCCCGTTGCTGTCCTCGGCAACTGCCCTCAAATCATCTTTTCCGTTGAAATCCGGGACATACATCTGGTATTCCGGGAAAATGACAAGATCGGAGTTCTTAATATTCTGGACCATATCCAGTGATCTCTCCATATTTTCCTGTTTATTGCTGCCTGATTCGATCTGCACAATGGAAACTTTCAAAATATCACCATTATGGTTAATGGCATATACATTTAAATTATTTTTTAAATTTCATAAATAAATCAAAACACATATTTTCGCATCCTTATTCCGCGGAATGGAAGGAAATGGCCAGCTATTTTCAGGATCCGCCCTGACGTACCTTATTCATGGCATAATCCCTGCATGATCTGGCAAAGTTTTCAGGTATCCTTTCGTTTGAAGCAAAATGTATATGCGCATAGGATGCCACAACATTGGAAGAAAAGAAACCATCCTCCCTTTCCCTGCTACCGAATTTTAACATGAATGGATGATCCGCATTCACAGAAGAAGTTATATCCGAATAGTGAAACTCGTGGCCCCTTGCGGTGTCTCCCTTTTCCATGATGATGCTTGAACGGATGGCTTTTATTTCACGGTATCCCATGGTAAGCTTATCTGTCATGGCTGCACTGGCCGGAATTATACCTGCACCGGGAATTTCAGTGCCGTCCTTCAGGATTATCATCCTGAGATTCTCCTCGTAGTAGAAATCGAAGGCCTCGTCATATGCAACCGCAATCGTCACATCAGGCACTGCAGATTTTTTCGCCTTCCCGGAAACGGAGGAAAGCTGGCCGGACATACCGGAAATTTCCATTATCTTTCCGGTATCTAAGTGCGATCGGATCCTCAGCGAATCATAATAGCCGTTCATGTCTTCGTATTCGTTTGACTGCACAAGCCCGAGATGCCTGCTCCTGAGCTCAAGATCGCCTCCATTCTCCACGTATCCGATCACAGGAACTCCTGTTATGGATTCCACGGCCTCCTTAACCATGGAATAATGCCCTGCGCTTCCAACCCTGTTCAGGATGAATGCGGCAATGCTGAAACCATCTGCCATGTGCACAAAGCCTTCTGCAACGGCAGCCGCAGATCGCCCCATGCCTGAAATATCTATGACGAGGATAACCGGTGTCTTTAAAATTCTCGCCAAGTCCGCTGTACTCCCGCTGTCACTTAAGCCGGAAACGCCGTCATAGAGGCCCATGACGCCTTCAATAACCTGCATATCAAAATTTTTGCCGTTTTCAGATATCATCTCGATGATTCTGTCCTCCGGCATCATCCATGAATCTATGTTGTCGCATGGTATCCCGGTGATTCTGGAATGAAAACCCGGATCGATATAATCCGGCCCGGCCTTATAACTTTTAACGCTGATCCCGTGGCTAATAAGATCGAGTATCAGCGCCATGGTAACCGTTGTTTTTCCGGCGTTGCTGCCCGTTCCGCCTACTATAATCCTTCCGCCCTGCATTATACCATGTTTATCCGAAGTAACCCAGGTCTTCCTTCGTGGCCTTGTTTGATATCTCTTCCTGCATCTTTCCTGTGATCTGCTCTATCTGCTGGCTCCTCTTCTCTATGTCATCCAATTCAACGTTTATACCCAGATAGTTCTTCAACACCTTCAGGATTCCCATTGCACTCTTCGGATCTGCAAAATAGCCGGATGTTTCTCCCATAAGGCAGGCTCCCCTGACATTGAAAAGCTCCTTACCTAGCCCGAGAAGCAATCCTGCTGAACCTACGATTCCGCCTCCTGGCTCGCCCTTCGGAAATACTACGCCACTCTTCTCCAGATCGGGAACTTCCCTGGAATCGGTAACCGCGCCAAGAACCCTTGGATTGTCCACAATCTTCCCTATGCTGTAGCCGCCAAGCGTGTATATTGTTGATACCTTAAGGGCTTTCGTTATATTGAGCACTTCGTATGAAAGTTCATACTGCGCCTCCTGGGTGCTTCCCTGGAAGTCACCGGCCAGCACAAGTATATCGTGTTTTCCCTTCATTTTTTTGTAATAGATCGAATTCCTTACAAGGTGAACCTCATTATTGTCGTTTATGAATACCTGGGGCGGCAGGTACTCTGAAAATATGTCGTACATCTTTTCCATTTCAAGTTTCTCTATGATATAATCAGCGGCTATCTTCCCCACATTCTTCGACCTGTTTATAATCTTTATCTGTTACTAATAATCTGTATCTGGGTGCACCAACATACTCGATGCTGCACCTGCTGAATTCGTCAGGCACATCGAAAACCCTCTTGATGCGGTCTATACCATCCGACGCGGTGGAATAGGCCTCAAAGTATCCGGTTATGGAGACTTCAGGAGATGATATGTTCTCTTTTGCAATCTGTACGAATGCCTCTTTCCAGTCTCCCTGGACATCCGGAAGCCAGTTGTCAGATAATGCCGCACTTTCAAATGCAGAATAAAGCGTTCCGAAAGTGTCAACAAGGTAGGAACCGAAATCTTCCCTGCACTTCTTAATATCCCTGCTCATCTTCTGGCACAGGATCTCAAAAAGCTTATCCGCTTTCTGCTCGTTCTTCCATTCGGATATCTTTTCCCTGGACTGATGGGAATTGACACGCTTCAGTGAAAGATCAACGTTCTTCCTTTCTGTATTTACGTTGAGAATCTTGCATACTGTCCTCTGGCCCTCACGGAGATACGACCGTATATGTTTCACCCAGCCCGTTGCAACCTCGGATATATGTATGTATCCTTCAACGCCGGGATATTCCTCCAGCGTGACCTCCGCGCCAAAGTTCTTGACCTGCGTTATCTTCACGACCACAAGGTCTCCAACCTCAGGAAGGGACTTTACAATCATAGCTCCTCAACAACTTCCCCTGAAGTTGCGAGAGTCCCGCCAGTCGGCTTTGCAAGTGTGGACCCGCAGATGTTGCACGTAACCACAGAGGATGCCTTTGTGAAAACAACCTGGATGTTCCCGCAATCCTTGCACTTTATCTTTATGAAATCTGACTTTATATTTTTTGGTTTTACAAATTTTGCATCCGACATGCTTATGCCTCCACTATCTCGAATTTCTTTGCCCTTATTCCAACAGGCGTTACAGCCTTGTGGCACTGGTCGCATACAAGCCTGAGCGCAACCCTTTTCGTTGGCTTCTCACGCCCTTCATATCTAGGTCTGGGAAAACCTCCGAAACCGGATGTAACCCTTCTGAACCTCCTCTGGCCAGCCTTAAGTTCTGAGGCTTTTCTCTTCTTGACCCTTTCTACACTGTGAGGTGTATGTTTTTTGCAGTATGGACAGTACGTCATTATCTTCTTTGGCATCTTCAAATATTATCACCTTAAATTGGTGTAGTATTTCAATCACTTATTTTTACCTTTTCAATGCAATGTTTCCTGCAGGCGATCATGAAAAATGTCTTCCAGGCGGAATCTGATCTTAGAAAATAACAAAAAAGCTGTACTATATCACTTTTATATGTTATTTTGCATAACCTTTATGATAACATGGATGACATGGAACTTAAGCGGCAAATCTCAGACGTTATGAGGAGAATGTACTACAGGAACATCATATCAACTTTTGCGGGGAATGCAAGTGCAAGGGATACAACAGGAAAAAATTTCTGGATTACGCCGACAACAAGCGACAAGAGCACTATTCCGCCTGAAAGGATGGCAGAGGTATCAATAGCCGATGGCCGGAGCCTCGGGAAGGAAGATCCATCTTCAGAATACAGGCTTCACCTTGAGATATACCGCGCATCGGGAGGCATAGGTGCGATCGTGCATTCCCATGCCCCGTTCACGATAGCTGCGGCGGATCTTGATCTTATTGGCGAGGCAATGCACGTTTCATATGAAGAATCTTCATACATGTCAGGGATAGGAGTTACCGATCCAATACAGCCCGGAACGGAGGATCTTGCAGGTGCCGTCGCAGACAAATTCCATGACGGATCCGTTTCAGCCGTTATAATGAGGAGCCATGGATCGGTTGCGATCGGGAAAGATCTCTATGAGGCACTGAACAGGATCGAGGTTTTAGAACACATATGTGAAATTGCGGTCATCGAAAAGCTGCTTGGTGCACACAGCAGCAATAAGCCACAGGAGTGATCCGGCGGAAGGTTCATAAAACAGTATAAAATGACCTTACATGCTGTTTGATGACCTTCATGAGTACCTTGATTACCTTTCAAAGAAGAATGACCTTGTAACCGTATCCGATGAGGTTGATCCCGATCTTGAACTGACCTACCTTCTCAGCGAGGAGGAGCGTGCCGGAAAGGGCAGGGCCATGAAATTCACCAGGGTGAAGGGATCCGACATACCGGCTGCCGGAAACTTCTTTTCAACATACGAGAAGATGAAGAACATACTCGGCGATGATCCTTATTCAATCGGCATGCGCCTGAGGGACATAGCCAGGCCGCCGGGCGAGGGTGATTCCATGATCTCGAAGTCCTTTGAAATGATGCGCGAGCTCGGAGGGCTGAAGCCGAAAATCTCATCTAATTTTGCATCCGGATACACCGAGCTGGACAAGGTTGACCTGCTCCGTTACCCGGTATGCAGGACATGGCCCGCAGATGCCGGCAGGTTCATAACGTTGCCACTGGTGATAACAAAAGATCCGGAAACGGGTACCAGGAATATGGGTATGTACAGGATGCAGGTTTATGATTCTGAGACGACGGGAATGCACTGGCATATACACAAGGGAGGATCAGAGAACTTTCAGAAGGAGGCCGAAAGGAAGGAGATAATGCCTGCCGCAGTGGTGATAGGAAGCGATCCGCTTACAATCTTCTCTGCAGTGGCGCCGCTCCCGAACGGTATAGATGAATTCCTTTTCAGGGGCCTGATATCAAAGAAGAAGACGGAACTGGTAAAGGGAAAGACCGTAGATATAGAATACCCGAGGAATTTTGAGATTGCACTGGAGGGCTACATAGACCCTGCCGAGACCCGCCCTGAAGGGCCGTTCGGGGACCATACAGGATACTACTCCCTTGAGGAGGAGTTCCCGGTGTTCCATATAAAGAAGATAATAGAGAGGGACGACAGGATATATCCGACAACGATAGTAGGAAAACTCTGGCATGAAGATGTCGTGATGGGCAAAACAATCGAGCGCATGTTTCTGCCTCTCTTGCAGATGATAATGCCTGAAATCATTGATATCAACACGATGGAAGAGGCCGTTTTCCACAACATGGTGATCGTTTCTATAAAGAAGCGCTATCCCGGCCACGCAAAGAAGGTTATGTTCGGCCTCTGGGGGATGGGGCAGATGATGTTTTCAAAGATAATAGTTGTCGTAGATCCGGATATAAATGTGCACAACAGGAAGGAGGTTATCTGGGCTATGACGACAAGGATCGATCCGGAGAGGGATGTTGTGATAATACCAGGTACGGTTACAGACAGCCTTGATCACGCCGCTCCAATCTTCAATTATGGATCAAAGATGGGCATAGATGCGACGAAAAAAGGGGCTTCAGAAGGTTACCAGAGAAGATGGCCGGACGTCCTCGAAATGCCCGGAGATCTTGCAAAAAAGATGAAGGACATAGCGGGAAAATATAATATTCCAGTGTGATCGGATGAAGTTCAGCGATTTCGCCGATTATATCAAGCTTGAGCATACGGTATTTGACCTTCCGTTCATATTCAGCGGCTATGCGATCGCAGCGGGAACATCGATCTACCCGATCAAGATACTCCTCATACTTGTGGCTGCCGTAACCGCAAGGGCCTCGGCCATGTCCATAAACAGGATTGAAGGGCTGAAATATGATTCAATAAACCCGCGAAAGAGGGAATGGGCCCTCGTTTCCGGAAAACTGAAACTCAGAAATGCAATTTTTCTTACTGTCGCACTGATAGTGATATTTGAGGTGTCATCATTCCTCCTCAATACATTCGTTCTGATGCTTTCACCGGTTGTGCTGTTTCTGTTCATAACAGACCCGATGCTTAAGAAATACACGGAGTGGAGGCACATTTACATGGGATCCGTTATAGGCGTAGGCGTGTTGGCCGGATACCTGTCCGTTATACCGGCCTTCCCGGCGTCTCCTGAGATCTATTTCCTGTTCATGGCATCCTCGCTCTGGATCGGGGGCTTTGACATGATCTACGTGATCCCTGATGTTTGCCGTTAAGGTTTCCAGCATAGTGGATGCCATGCGGCGAATCAATGGCTTCCGGCCCGAACAACGTAAATATTAAAAATGATCTTTTGCTGTCATTTTGATGGATCCAGAAAAAGAGAAATTGCTTGACCTTGATCTTTACACCTACTTTTATTTCCTCGTGAAACAGATACCTGAGGGTTGCGTTTCAACGTATGGCGATCTTGCCGGGGCGCTGGGCGATCCGATTTCAGCAAGGGCAGTTGGTTATATGCTTTCGATAAACAGGAATCCTGACAGCATACCCTGCTACAGGGTTGTCCTGTCCGATGGGTCGGTGGGAAACTATACTCATCCCCTGGGCCCGGCAGAAAAGACAAGGAGGCTTGAGAGAGATGGATTGAAGATATTTAACGGAAAAATTGCAGATTTTGATTCTGTCAGATTCAAGGATTTCAAAACAGACCGCCCGATCCTGGCCATAAAGAGAATGCAGGAGGATATGGCTGAAGAGATAGACCTGTCTGATAGTTATGATGATTCGACGGTATCTGCCGTGGATGTTTCCTATGATGATTTCAACGGTTATGCCTCCATGGTTTCGGACGGGCCGGAAGGGAGGGTGGTCCACAATTTCGTATCACCGTCAAGATTCCCTTACATACCGGGGTATCTCTCCTGCAAGGAGTTCAAGTTCGTGAAGGGCCTCAGTGGCGGAAGCTCCCTTGTCATACTGGATGGAAACGGGATACTGCATCCAAGAAATATGGGGCTGGCTACATTCGCCGGCATAGAACTTGGTGTAGCAACCATCGGAGTTGCAAAGAGCATGTTCTATGAAGCTGATTCCGACGGTTATATAATATCCTCCAAAGTGATGTATCGTGTATGGATACGCAGGAAAAATTTTAAAAGTTGATCTAACAGAAAATAAGTTTTCAGAAGAACCTCTTGATCCTTCTATAGCAAAGAAATTTCTCGGTGGCCTGGGCCTGGCATCATATTATCTTTACCGTGATTTCAAGCCCGGTACTGATCCTTTCAGCCCTGATAACGTGGTCGTAATAAGTCCGGGACTCTTCGTCGGTTCTGGCCTCGGAACGGATTCGAAAACCACATTCCTTTCAAAATCTCCTGCCACCAGGGGCTTCGGGCGTGCGATAGTCGGGGCAACAATAGGGCCGCAGTTAAAAAAAGCCGGATACGATGCGGTCATAATAAGGGGATCATGCAGTGTCCCTTCGATACTTGTCGTCGATGACGGCAATATACGCCTGGACAGGACCGATCTCTGGGGCATGGATACCAGAGAATCGCAGGCAAGGATGAAGCAGGTATATGGGAACTCCTTTTCTACCGCTTCCATAGGGCCGGCAGGAGAGAACCTTTTAAGGATAGCAGGCGTTGACTGTGAGGAAAGGCAGGCGGCAAGAACTGGCATAGGGGCAGTTCTCGGGTCAAAAAAGCTTAAGGGCATAGTTGTACACGGGACTGGAAAGGTGGAACCATCCAATTCTGATAAATTCAGCGAACTTGTCAGGTACTGGGCAAAGATCCTGAGGGAGCATCCGGCTGCAAAGGATGACATGAACTATGGAACGGGCGAGTTCTATACATGGATGAACATGAAAAAAGGTACTTTTCCATCCAGGAACTGGCAGCAGGGTTATTTCCAGAAATCTTTTGACAACCTTAAAGATGGCGAACTTTCGCATCTTGATCCTTATTACTGGGCCAAGAAGTACTTCAAGAGGTACCACCCGTGCCCTAACTGCAACAAGCCGTGCGGTCATATCTTCGAGATTGATACAGGCAAATACAAGGGCCTGACTGAGGATGGCATAGAATACGAAACAATGTATTCCCTCGGAGGAAACCTTGAGATAGACGATCCTGAGGAGGTTGCGAACCTCGGCCTTATATGCGACCTGATGGGCATGGATACCCTTTCAACCGGGGTGACCATATCATGGGCGATGGAGGCGGGAGAACGTGGCCTCATTAAAGATGCACCAAAATTTGGCTTTGACATGGATGTATCCGGCCTTATGGCGGCAGGTGACAGGATATACAATATAGAAAAATGCTTCAACGTTCGCGAAGGCTTCTCAAGGAAGGATGATCACCTACCGTACAGGGTGACGCACGATCCGATACCGAAGGGGGTATCGAAGGGATCTTACGTGAAGGAGGAGGAGCTTCAGAGAATGCTTAACGATTATTACCAGGCAAGGGGCTGGAGCAATGACGGTGTTCCTACAAAGGTGAAGCTTGATACGCTCGATCTTTCGGATATTGTTACTGACGTTGGCGCAGGTGCCTGATCCGAACCCATATTTTTTAAAATTTTAATACAATTTTAAATTTTTTCACTGTGATCCGGAATAAAACCTGTAGGTCTTTTCAAGGGTTGTGTAATATTCCCTGGCAATTCCAACGCTTATCCAGGTATCCACCGGCAGTTCGGATGCCTTTGTCTGTATCCCTGATTTTATGGAAGCCCTGATAGCATCAGAAAGCTCAACGTTTGACGATTTTTGATCTATATAATCGAATATCATTTGGTCGAGGATATAAAATGCCGCTATTGCCAGATTTGAAGGTGGATTGGGCGATTTTTCCGCCACATCCGTAACAGTTTCCCCCTTCATTTCAACGGTACCGTACCGCGAGGGGTTGTCAACCCTGAACACAGATAGCAGGTTTCCGCCTGAATAGCTGTTTATTATGCTGATCTCGATTCTTCGATCCATGATTATGCCATCGCCAGCGTTCAGGACGAAATTCTCCTTAATGTGATCCCTGGCCTGGTAAACGGCATCGCCAAATCCTTTCTTGTCACGCTGGTATATTATGCCAACGTCAGGAAAGACTTCTTCGAGATAATCCTTTGTCACCCGGTCAGCGGGATCGATTACGGTGTATATATTACTGATCCCGGAGGACTTCATCCTGTATATGGCACAATCGATCACCGGCCTCAAAAGAAGCTTACCATCCCTTTGATCATAAAGCGAAAGCATCTCCTTTCTCAGAAAACGTGAGGTTCCGGACCTTGTTCCAAGGCCTGCAGCAGTTATCAAGCCATCCATGAAACCGTATAAAAAGAAATTTAATATGTCTTCGCATTTACAGGCATGGCTGATTTCTTTGTTATGGATGATTTCGATCTCGCCGGCAAGACTGTTTACCTGAGGCTTGACATAAATTCGCCCATAAACCCGCTTACCGGTGAGATCATGGGCATTGACAGATTCAGGGCCCATGTTGAAACTGTCAGGAAACTCAGGGAATCAAAGGTTGTTATTGTTGCGCACCAGAGCCGGCCCGGAAAGGATGATTTCACCTCCCTGAAGCAGCATGCCCAGATATTTTCGCATCTTATCGGAAAGAGAATAACTTTTATAGACCAGCTCTTCGGAAGCAGAGTAAATGAAGCAGTTTCCAGCATGTCTTCGGGCGATGTGATAATGCTTGAGAATGCAAGGTTCTATTCGGAGGAAGCCGACCTGAATTCAGCAGATCTCATGGAAAAGAGCAATATTGTCAGGAGCCTTTCGCCCGTCTTCGACTATTTTATAATCGATGCCTTCGCAGCTATACACAGGGCCCAGACAACACTGGTAGGATTCAAAAGGCAGAAACCCAACATAGCCGGCAGCCTCGTCGAAAGAGAAGTTGCAATGGTTGACAGGTTCAGGATAATGAAGGAAAAACCAAAGATAGCGATACTCGGGGGCGCAAAAATAGATGATTCAATATCGGTGTCAGAAAATTTCCTTGCCTCATCATCCGTTGACAGGATTCTTACCGGTGGAGTGGTCGGTACTATTTTCATATGGGCAAGCGGCGTGGACATAGGGAAGAAAAACATGGAATTCATAATAAAGAACAACCCCGGCTACGAGAAGCTCCTTGAAAAATGCAGGAACATACTCTCGAAATACGGGGATCGTATAATGATGCCCGGGGATTTCATCCTTAACCCGTCCGGAAGGAGGATCTATGTGAATGGAAAAATTCCGGATGATGAAACCATTGGCGATATAGGAATAGATACTGTTGTCCGTTATTCCGAAGAGATAGACAAAGCCAGGGGAATCTTCATGAACGGCCCCATGGGCATATATGAAATAGAAGCATATTCCGCCGGCACAAGGGAGATCATGAGATCGATGGCACATTCAAATGCATTCAGGATAGCAGGAGGGGGCCACACCCTGAGCGCCCTTGACATACTTGGCCTGACCGGATCCATAGATCATGCATCGACAGGCGGTGGAGCACTCATAAGCTATTTAAGTGGTGAATCAATGCCAGTTCTGGAAGCATTGAAGGAAAGTAAGAGGTTGTTTGAGGGATAATATGGCTGAAAATATTGAGGCACAGTTGAATTATATTGAATCGTTGATCTCATCCATCGATTCGCAGGTGGATGCCTTCAACAGAATGATAGGCGAGATGCAGGGCACAATCGCAATGCTCTCCGACAGGGAAATAGAGAAAAGTCCTGAAAGGATGATTTCCATAGGGTCAGGCATATACGTCAGGGGAAGCCTGAATCTTTCGGAAAATCTCGTTGTTCCGGTAGGTTCCGGCGTTTACATTGAGGAGGATACGCAGAAGGCGTTAAACAGGCTAAACGGGAACATAACCGATATAAAGAAGTCGATAACAAACCTGCTTTCTCAGAGAAACGATCTTGCAAACAGGTATAACGAGATCTACAATAGCCAGATGGCCCGGGCCCAGAAATAGATAGGCATGTTTGAGACCTTAAAGAAAAAATTTGCATCCCTGTTTTCAAAGGACAAAATCGATCCGGACAGCGTGAATTCTGATATTATTCTTCAGCTTGTGGAATCTGATGTTTCCGTCGATACTGCGGAGGCAATTTCCGGCATGATCAGGAAGAAGATCGGAAAGAAAACCTCGCAGAACGATCTCAACAATGCTGTCAGGGATACGCTTCGGGAGATTCTGTCAAAGCAGGCGGTGGACATACTTCATGTCAATAAAAAGCCATACGTAATCCTGTTCCTGGGTATTAACGGAAGCGGAAAAACATCCACCATAATAAAAATGGCAAATTACCTTAAGGGGAAAGGGAAAAGCGTTGTGATCTCGGCTTCGGATACATTCCGTGCCGGAGCAATAGATCAGGTATCCATGATGGGCAGGGAAATTGGTGTGGAGGTTATAAAACATGATAAGGGAAGCGATCCTTCGGCTGTTGCATTTGATTCCATAGATCATGCAAGGGCCAGGAACATCGATTATGTGCTGATAGACACCGCAGGCCGCATGAATACAAACAAGAACCTGCTGGACGAGATGAAGAAGATAAAGAAGGTGTCTAAGCCGGATCTCTCGGTTCTTGTCATAGACGCAGTATCCGGCCAGGATGCTCTTATCCAGGCAAGGGCTTTCCTTGAATCCGTATCATTTGATGCTGTGATCGTAACAAAGCTCGATACGGATGCAAAGGGAGGTTCAGTACTATCCATATATCACGATACCGGGAAGCCCGTAATCTTTGCCTGTACCGGCCAGGGTTTCGGCGACATAATGCCGTTCGATCCTGAATGGTACATAAGTAAGGTGCTTCCTGAATAGATCATCCAAGCGAAGACATAATGTGGGATACAGCGGACGCACTCATCCCCGTGGATATGAGCGGTATGTTTTCAATGTCTGCGAGTTTTACGGCAAGATCGTCGACATTGTCCGGCTGTATGTAGATGACGGCTGCCGGCTTCAGGGGATGCACCCTTATGGCTATCATCGGGCTTCTTCCGAATTTAACGTCCGTGAAGAATATCGCCCTCTCACTTGACCAACCGTAAAGCTTGCTGTATTCGTAATATGAGAAGGCAAGTATAGCCTTCACGCCATCAACGATTGTGTATCCGCGTATGCTTCTCTCAGTGGAAACATGCGAATAATTCTTGCCGCTTATGGCTTTCATTGCACGGTCAAGGCTGACATCGCGGTCATAGTCCTTTATTCCGATTAGTGCATCAGATGGCACACCGCTCTGGTATTTCTTTATCACGTTGCCGCCCCTGCGCTCGTCTATCGTAGTTCAGTATCCATACATAGCGATGCTTCCTGTTAATAAATATTTGTCGAATGTCAATACGACAAATGACGAGTTTTTATTTCCCGTATTATGTTTAAGAATATGTGCTGTCCGATTACCCTCATGATGACGAACACCGGGAAGAAACATACAGATTATTATTTCTGTTAACCAAAAAAAATAACTATCGATAATATCACAGCTGCTGGATATAGAATCAAAATTGTGATAAAAAAATATTGTAGTCACATTTCACTTTTATTTTGCATCATTCGATGTTATTGCAAAGACTTTTCCCTTATTTGCAATAAAGTACACTACTGTAATCATGAGGATCGATATGACAAGCAACGCGAGTCCAATGGCTTCAGGTAGCCAGAAAAGATTAATGGTATACGCGAGAACCCCGAATCCGCCAAGAATTATGCCCGCAAAAACGAGGTAAAGTATCGTTTTCCTTTCCATTTCCATACCGGAAACGTATTTCATGAATACAAGAAGGATTCCAGCCATGAGAGGCATCATGAAGAACACAAAGAGCAGATGTCCGTTGGTGAACGCCATATCGTACAGATAGCCGGGGCCTCCCGTTGGTGGCACCCCTGGAGATCCAAAACCATAGTAGGCCTCGTTGAACTCCATTGTATACCCCACACCTATCATGACCGCCATTGTTGCAATCCATGTCAGGAGTTCTGCCATCTGTGTTAACCTCAGTGTTTTGTTTGATGAAAACAGATAGTACAGGCCAAGAATCGCAATAAGTGCCCCCCAGCCGACTATTCCGGTCTGGCTGTCATCCAGCGCAAGCCCGTTCATACCACCTGGGCCGAATGGCGCAATTGAAGGAATAACATAAGTGCCAAATGACGATATAAGATAGAGATATGACATTGATATTGTCCCTGCCACCGCAATAATCATGCCAATATTCACGACATGCCTCTTCCATCCTTGGAGCCTCTCGTATCCCATTGCTACCGCAGCAACGGCCACTATTCCACCCATAACCGCAGGCAGCATCTCGTGCGAATGAGAAGTTACAAGGTTCCCGAGAAAGGTCTGCAGCCCGCCCCAGGCAGTTACATCAGCGTTAAATACAGGTATGGAGGCATAGCCGAAAAGATTGCCGTATTCATAAACCATTCCCATAACCGCTGCAATCCCCGCAGATATTGTGGCTATTACTATTAAAGTGTACGCGCCCCATATCGCAGTGAACTTGGATCTTTTCTTGAATGGCATTATCAGAAGATAGACCAGGAATACGATAGCCACAAAGATCATCCACACGTCCCTGATAGCCTGAAATACGTAGTCTGCAGTCTGAGCAGAAGTAGAATAGAAAAATGCCATGCCCAGAACCGTAAAGAAGAGAACCGGGATCGTGCTTAAATTAATGATCTTCCTTGCAACGGTACCAAGCTCCAGGATTTCCGCAGTATACAGTATGAGAAGGAATGCAAATGGAATCATGACCGTGTGATAAAAGTTCACCATGTCGAGAGTGAAATCACCAAGCTTGAACCAACTTACACCCGGAAGCAATGGACTGATTATTAGGAAAAAAGTTATAAATATCAGAACCAGCCCCATATTCATCTTCGGATTTAAAATTAAATTAATAATACCAGATCCGTTATTTGAATGATTAATAGCATGCACATATAAATCTTTGACAGAACATTTATATATGTTTTATTCTATGTAAAACAATGGAAGTTACGAAAGGAATCGGCCTGACGCTTGACAGAATGTTTTATCAGACTATGCTGCGGTCCCCGGAGAAAAGAATCATTTTCAGGAATGAGACAAAGACATACAGTGACCTTTTTAATGACGTGAGAAGATTATCCGATTCACTATCCCGGATGTACAGATCCGGCACAAGAATAGCAGTGCTGGACTGGAACACAATTCCATACATGCAGCTTCTTTATGCAATACCATGCTCTGGAAATGTCATTCACCCGGTGAACATGAGGCTTCCTCCGGAGGAATTAATCCGCACCATACGCGCAGCCGGTGATAAGGCACTGTTTTTCTCTCCGGAATTTGCCCCTATCGCATCAAAAGTTCTGGAATCCGGTATAATCGCTAAAGATGACTTTTTCCTGATGGGTGAGGATGGATCAGGAAGATACAGGTCATACTCAGAACTGCTGGCTGGTGGAAACGGGAATTATAATTTCCGGGTTGATGAGAATGATCCTGCTTCCGTACTCTTCACATCAGGCACTACGGGGACTCCCAAACAGATGATCTATTCCCATAAGAAAATAACGCTGGCCATCTGGAGCATCCTCACGCTCCTGTCGGCGTATCCGGGAAATTCCAGAATAAATGCAGATGATGTGATATTTTCACTCATTCCAAATTACCACATCTGGTCATGGGGAACTCCCTATATCGCCACAATGATCGGTGCAGATTACGTTATGGATGGAAAGTTCGATCTGGACGGCACATTTGATGCCATAAAGAAAAATAAAGTAACATGGATGAGCATGGTTCCGACGATGATGTACGGAATGCTGAATCATGCATCAGCGGATACACTTAAAGGCTTAAAGGTGCTGATTGGCGGATCACCGATACCCTCCGGGCTGATCAGTGCAGCAACATCCAGGAGAGTTGAACTCACATCCATTTACGGATTTTCGGACGGACTCATTGCAGGAATAGGATCAGTCGAAAAAGGGAAAACAGATCCGGATGAGAGAAATATTCTTTCAACTACCGGTGTCATACCCGCTCCCCTTTCGGAATATGCAATAGACGGATCAGGTGATGGCGGGATAGGAGAGATCCATTTCAGGGCCCCGTGGCTTCCATCCAGATACGAGGGAGACGAAAAAAAATCGACTGAATCATTCACCGGTGACCTCTGGTTCAGGACGGGGGATGCAGGATCTATTAAGGAGAGCAGGGTTGAAATAAGCGATAGGGTAAAGGATCTCATAAAGAGCGGTGCAGAATTCATCCCTTCGGCCATGGTGGAAAGTGCAATCTCTGATCTTCCTGAAATCGAAACGGTGGCTGTCATAGGGACTCCTGACAGCAAATGGGGAGAAAGGCCTGTGGCCTTTTTTAAAGCAAAAACAGGCAGGGAATTCGATGAAAACAGGGCCAGAACCTATCTTGCCGGCCTTGTGGAGTCCGGAAGGATCCAGAAGTGGTGGATTCCGGACAGGTTCATTGCGGTCGATACTATGCCAATGACGGGAACAGGCAAGATAGACAAGAAGGAACTGAGGGAAATTTTAAGGAGGAGATAATATGGAAGACTTTTTGTTGAGCGATATTGAAAAAAAACAGAAATACAGAATAAGAAAGGTTGTAAAGGATGTGCCGCACGATCTCATTAGGAAGATTGAGACAGAAGAGGTGAAGTTCCCAAGGGAGTTCATAGATATAATAACGAAGACCAATGCAGTCGGGTTGAGGTTCCCGAAAAAATACGGCGGAAATGAATCCTCATGGGTTGGCGATATGGCGGCAGTGGAGGAGATGGGATACCTTGGTTTCACCTTGAGCTGCATGTATTCTCTTGGCGATATAGTTGGGGAACCCATCAACAGGTTCGGAACAGAGGAACAGAAGAAGACGTACCTGAAGGGTATCACGAGCGGATCAAAGTACGGAGCCGAGGCCATAACGGAGCCGTCAGGCGGATCGGACCTTTTCGACATGATGAAGACCACCGCTGTTAAATCGGGCGACAACTACATACTCAATGGCCAGAAGAGGTTCATTGTGGGAGGCCAGGGCGCAGATTTCTTCTTCACATACGCGAAGACCAGGCCTGATGCGAAGCCGGTAACCCACGGCATAAGCGCTTTCATAGTGGACAGGGATACGCCCGGCCTGAAGGTTGAAACTTTATACGGCCTTCTTGGCAACAGGGGTGGAGGAACTGCAAGGATAGTATTTAAGGACGCGAAAATACCGGCGGAAAATCTTGTCGGATCAGAAAATGAGGGTTACGAAGTGTTCAACAGAATGATGGTACCTGAAAGGATGACAACGGCTGCAGGATCCATAGGAGTTGCCAGAGCGGCCCTTGGCATTGCAACACAGTACGCGATGAAGAGGCACGCCTTCGGATCGAAGCTGATTGAGCATGAGGGGATAAATTTCAAGATAGCCGAGGATGTGGCGCAGATATCCGCATCTGAATCCCTCGTTTATGCCGCTTCAAGATCTGCCGATGAACTTGAAAACGGAAAGCTTGATCTGGGCTATGTCAGGAGACTCGTATCATCGGCAAAGCTCACCTCCACTGAAATGATGTGGAAAGTCGTCAATGATGCGATGCAGATCATGGGAGGAATAGGCTATACCACGGTATATCCCGTGGAGAGGCTTCTCCGTGATGCGCGCCTAGGCCTTATATGGACAGGCAGCAGCGAGGTCATGAAGCTTATAATACAGCACGAATTTGTAAAGGAGATCACAGGGCCGGGCTATTTCGACACTTTGAGGAATGTGGATCAGGATTCGGTCGGCATGCATATGGAGGCAGAAAAAGTGTTTGAATAATTGCGGGATCGGAATTTTTCAGATTATTCATTAAAATTTTATATTTATAATAAGACTTATGTAGTAGGTATCGATATACCGATTATGAAAATAGCAGTTGCAGTTACAAACGGTTTTGTCGGCGATCCAGGGGAATGTGATGAAGTATACATATACGAGAGCAACGAAGCGGGGCTGGAATTGAAGGAGAAATTTGAGAATCCGGGCAAAAAGGCTCTAGCAGCACCTGGCGTTGTGATGCTCAGGGGAGCGGTTGAAAGGGGTGCCGGTGCCATAATTCTTTCTGAAATTGGCAGGCCCGGAACAAACTACCTGAAGGGGAAAGCCAGGGTCTACCTTGCAGGCGGCCTGACAGCCAAAGAAGCCGCAAAAAAGGTTATGGAGGGAAGCATACCTGAAACGAAAAGCTAAATATAGCGCCGCGGGAGAGATTCGAACTCTCGATCCACAAGGGAACCAGCTCTCAAGGCTGGCGCCGTACCGCTGGGCCACCGCGGCATAAATAAAATATAAAATTTATCTTCTCAGCCTGCCATTTGACCTGATCGATGGCCTGCTCTTGCTTGACCCTGTTCTTCCGGTCCTGAGGCCGCGTACCTTGTAGCCTGCGGACGTAAGGCCCCTGAAAACACGCCCCGTGTTCTGCGGCTCTGCTATCCATGATATGCGCTGATCGTTAAAGATGGCTGGCTGATTCTTGTCAACAAGAATGACCTCATAATACTTGTAATACCCATCTTCGCCCACATAGTATGAATTCAGGACCTCGGTGTTCGGGTATCTGACGGCTGCCCTCTCCTCAGCTATGCTTTGAATGCTTTTCTTCCTTGTCAGATGGGAATATGCCATCCTTCTCGGGCGTCTTCCGCCCATGATCTTTTCCCTGTTGCTTCCGCCTCTCCTGACTCTTGATCTTGCAATTATGTAGCCTGTTTTTGCCCTGTATCCAAGGGCCCTTGCCCTGTCAAGCCTTGTGGGATGATCCAGGCGGACTACGGATAGACCGTGCCTCCATTCTACCATCCTGTTCTTCTGTATATCGTAAATTTCTGATTTTTTCAGACTTTTCCATTCTTCTCTTACTTCTTGAGCTGTACCAATGAACTCCATCAACTTCGCCTTAACTTACCCTTAATTCTTATCTCCTTATATAATCTTATCCACATCAAAGCATATTATGTCATTATTACAGGAATGCCTCTTCCTGTGGTGTGAGATCCAGCGTTTCAACCAGATCTTCACGGAATTTTTTTGAATTTTTGCCCATAAGCGCATAAAACCAGAGATGATCCATGGCTTTCTCATAGCTGAGATGCGTTATTACGCCAACTTTATAGGACAGCGAGATCAGTGATCTCCGCTTCTCCCTGCTCCTTGACATGGAGGTTATGTAAGAGGGAAATTTGTATTTGAAATATCCCGATGGAGGCTTGTTTATATAATAAGATATGCCCGCAATTATTTCCATCGGGAATGGCATCAGATCATAATGCCTCTTCCTCTTCATGCCCCATATAAGATGATCAGCATAAGAAAGCTGCTGGTAAGCCCCCGTGAGATCATCTACGTCGGCCACCTTATACGGGAGATTCTCGTCTATCCAGTTCAGGTAGAATTCTGGATCTATATCAGATCCATACATCGATGCAAGCGTGTCTTCATAGTTCCTTGAAAAGGAATTGTTCACTATATAGTATATGCTCTCTGATGAATCGCGGCTTCCCCTTGAGTCAAGAGGGCGTGCCGATATGGCAGACGATTCTGCATCGTTGATCACCGCCCTTATGTCCGTGCCATCTGTGTCTATTATATTTTCGATATCAGAATCTGAAAGAGATAAACTCTCATTTCTGACTATTGATTTAATCCTTTCAGTGAGAAGCCTCCTGAACTCATAGTAATTCTTGTCCCTCCTTCTGTCAAATTGCTTGAATTCTATCTCCACCGAGTTGTTTATGATATCCTTTGCATAATTCCTTTTCCTGAATTCGTAGTAATCATTCATTGTTATTATGATCGGGTTGCGGCTGTCACGCACTACTTTCGAGAGTTCATAAACGCCGCCGGTATCCGATCCTCTTTCGTATATATTGTCTGCTTCGTCTATGAGTATCAGCCTGCTTGGCTTTGAAAAATCAGATGCGCCTATGTCAGAATAGAGTGATGCCATCAGGGCTATACCCTTCATGCTGTCCCTGTTCCTCTGATCCGAGGCGTTCATCTCGGTTATTATCAGGCCCATTGATTTTGCAATCGCAAATGCAGCGCTGGTCTTGCCTATGCCCTGCTGGCCATAAAGTATCAGCGCCTTCTTCCCGGGCGTGCCATCCATCCACCCGTTTATCCAGTCAACGATCTGCTTCTTTATCTGCGGCGTTACTATGAGATCGTCTATGGAAGCTGGCCTGTACTTATCAACCCATGGCATTTAAGATACCTTTGAACCGGGTTCCACATCCCCGTCAACAGTGAGAAGTTTCACGCTATCTTCCCTATCCACAGCAAGAAGCATACCCTGGCTTTCAAGCCCCATGAATTTTGCCGGCTTCAGGTTGTTCACCACTATGACGGTTTTGCCAACCATATCCGAGGGATCATAGTACTTAGCTATTCCCGATATAATCTGTTTTTTCTCCTCTCCGAGGTCAACAATCAGCTTCAGGAGGCCCCGTGATTTCTCAACTTTTTCACAGGATATAACTTTACCTGCTCTCAGGTCCACCTGCCTGAAATAATTTATATCCACTTCCATGTGAACGTTAATGACAGGAATTTCTTAATCTTTTTGATTCGCATATCTTTCCGTTTGAGAAATTTTCCTGAACTGTTTAAATGCTGATCTTTAAGTCATATACGTGAAAGATAGTGTTAATAATGAATAAAATATTTAGAAATATGTCCATACCAATAGTTCTGACAGTTGCGGGATCAGACAGCGGAGGCGGGGCCGGAATACAGGCCGATCTGAAGACGTTCACAGCGATGTCTGTCTTCGGTACATCGGTTATAGTTGCGATCACTGCCCAGAATTCATACGAGGTCCGGGACATATTTCCGGTGAATCCTGAATTCATAAAAAGCCAGTTTGATGCGGTGCTCGGAGACATGAAGGTCTCAGCGGCAAAAACCGGAATGCTGTTCTCATCGGAAATAATCAGGGCTGTTGCCGAAAAGTTCAATGAATACAGTGTCAGGAATATCATAGTTGACCCCGTAATGGTATCAAAGAGCAATGCCAGGCTGCTCAGGGAAGATGCCGTCCGTACGTTGATCGACACACTTCTTCCAATTTCATATGTCGTAACTCCAAACGTTCCGGAAGCGGAAATCCTATCCGGAATCAAGATAAAGGGCCCGGATGATGTTGAAGAAGCCGCCAAAAAAATATACGAAATCACCGGATCCATGCCTCTTATAAAGGGAGGGCATCTTGAAGGTGAACCTGTTGATACATTTTATGACGGAACTAATTACTACAGGTTCCAGGGAAAGCGCATAAACACGAAGAATACCCATGGTACCGGCGACACACTGTCATCAGCAATAGTATCATGCATAGCAAAGGGCATTCCGTTGAGGGAGGCAATAAGCACAGCAAAGGAATACGTGGAAGGGGCGATAAGGTATTCATTTCCAACCGGTCGTGGCTACGGATCTCTCTGCCACTCATGGGAATTCTCAAAGTGCTGAAAGGCGATTCGACCGGTATTATTCAGGGCAATGCCATAATTCCAGTGATCCGCTTAAGCAAAGGGAAATGGTGCCCTGAGGGCAACAGGGTTCTCGGGATCACTACAGATCCTTTCTTTCTGGATCCGGTTTACGGCTGGGAAGATGCTTCCTGGTTCGCTTTCCATATTATAGCATCGGATCTCCTGACATCAGGAATACTCCCTGAATTCATGACTGTAGATCTCAACCTTCCGCTGGAGATAACGGACGAGGAAATAGGCAGGATGTGGACGGTCATAGATTCCGAGGCGAGAAACCTTGGAACTTCCATAATAACCGGCCATACAGCAAGGTATGCGAACACTGCGTACCCCATGGTCGGAGGCGCTACAATGTTTGGCTTTGCTGATCCTGACAGATATGTCACGACCGAGATGGCAAGGCCTGGCGATGCCGTGATAGTTACGAAAAGCGCAGCACTTGAGGCAACTGCCCTGATCTCAAGGATATTCCCTGAAACTGTTTCAAATGCGACTGGATCGGAGGAATATGGCAGATGCCTGTCACTTTTCAGGAAGATGAGCACAGTTGGCGAATCGATGGCAGCAATAAGGTACGGGCTTCGATCTGCAGGGATAACGTCCATGCATGACGCCACCGAAGGGGGGATACTTGGAGCTCTCTATGAGATCGCTGAAGCATCAGGAAACGGCATTCATGTTTATGGAGACAGAATACCGGTGTATGGTGAGATCAGGGATGTCTGCGGGATATTTGGCATGGATCCGTACAGATCGATAAGCGAGGGGACACTGGCGATAACCGTTAATGATGAGAATTCCGAAGATTTCCTGAAATACCTTCAAAGGAACGACATAGATGCAGAAAAGGTGGGTTTCATCAGGGAACGGTCATATGGAAAGAAAGTTGAATGGAACGGAAAGATAGATGATCTTGGCGAGCCGGGAAAAGATCCGTTCTGGAAGGCCGTATCAAGCGGAATCGAAAAGAAACTGAGGTGATGGCAGATCATGATTCTAAGGGGGCTTTACCTTGTAACGCCTGATTATTATGGAAACGGCTTCTTTGAAGTTATCAGGAGTGCAATTTCAGGCGGCGTTGATATCATTCAGTACCGCGACAAGACGAACAGCGCAGCGGTCAGGCAAGATGTTGCGAACAGGATAAGGGATATAGCAAGTGAAGCGGGTATTCCTTATTTTGTGGATGATGATCCAAAACTTGCACAAAATGCCGGCGCTGACGGGGTACATACAGGGAAAGATGACCCGACCATCAGTTCTGTTCGAAAAGTTTTCAGCGGAATGATCGGGGTATCCACGTACGGCAACCCTGAACTTGCTGAAATAGCCCAGAAGGAGGGTGCCAGTTATGTTGCATTCGGATCATTTTTCAGGACAGAAAGCAAGAAGGATGCGGGTATTTATGATATATCAGTGCTGAAGGGCATAAAAGAAAAAATAAGAATCCCCGTATTTGTGATAGGAGGGATAAATGAGGGAAACATACGTTTGTTTGATCCCTACGACATAGATGGCTTTGCCGTGATCTCCGCAGTATTTTCCGCAAAGGATCCTGAAAAGGCTGCAAGGGATCTGAAGCACGAGATCGAAAGCCGGCCCATGCACTGAGATCGCCTGATGGTAAAATGATAAGATTCATATATTTATTCCTGCAACGCCTGAAAACTTTTATACAGGCTTTAAAATAGAGTAATGATGATTCCTGAACTTGACCAGATCAACCAGCTCATTGTTCTCCTGAACATCTACGAGGGCCGCAAGAAGCCATCCGAGATTTCCCGGGAGATGGGAATTACACTGCAGGGCGTAATTTACCATATGAAGAACCTGAAGGGCAGGGGGTTCATTGATAACGGGAATTCCATAACGAAGGAGGGGTTCCAGTTCCTGTATTCCGGCCTTTCAAACATAAGGGAATTTGTATCTTCCAGCCTTAAGAGCCTTGATAGCGTGATGTCATGGGAAGCCATAGCCGAGGAGGATGCTGAGGCGGGCGAGAAGGTATTCCTGCATATGAAGGACGGCTATCTTTATGCCTCCAGATCCGGATCCGGGGCAACAGGAAAGATAACGGTGTCCGCCATGAAAAATTCCGTGACCGGCGTGAGCGGCCTGGATGGAATCATAAACCTGAGGATCGGAGTGCTGGAGATCGCAGTCCTTCCGCCCCCGGATAGATTGAACAGCGAAACATTAGGAAGGGTTAAGGATCTTGTCGAAATGAAAAGCGGATACATTATAAGTGTCATGGGCGAGGAATCGCTTCATGCCGCAAAGGTTCTCGGACTGAAGCCCCGGATAGAGTTCTCTCCGGTCAGCGCGTCGTTCGAGGCATGCGTTCGTGGCCTGGATACGCTTCTGATAGCCTCTGCCGAACGATTCCATTATTCACTTGAAGAGATCTCCAGCATGGAGGCAAAATATGGTCAGGTAAAAGTACACATAACGGATTTTAGCTGATTTTTTTTATTTAGAACCACGAAATATATTATTATATAAATATATATTTGAATATACTTATAACCCGTTTGGAAAGCACAATTATATAACTATACATAGATTATTCTCATAGCAGGCGATCCAGTAAAATATTTAAATACAACATATTAATTAAGATGCCGTTAGTCTGGGGTGAAATTAAAATGGAGGA
>JABEBX010016714.1_pt1 | contig 29206 bp, 33 predicted proteins | sample 7245971 | NCBI WGS metagenome assembly JABEBX01 (sample SAMN14506365, study PRJNA622280) | hot springs metagenome | biome: hot spring [ENVO:00000051]|acidic hot spring [ENVO:00002120]; feature: spring [ENVO:00000027]|sediment [ENVO:00002007]; material: sediment environment [ENVO:01001048]... | reverse complement strand
TACCTACGATAATAGTATTTGCTTTCATGCAAAGGTTCATAATATCTGGCCTCACGCAGGGGGCCTTAAAAGAATAGGAGGATAAGATGAAGATATCGGATGCGAAATTTGAGATCAAAAAGTACGAATACCACGAAACATTCCATATAACTGGAAGTTCAAGAAATAGCGCTGAAAACATAGAAATAAAACTTTTACTTGACGATGGTACGGAAGGCATGGGTGAAGCATCGCCATCTTACAGAGTCAACGGTGAAATTGCTTCGGTACTTGCAGGCTTTGAGTCAAGTGTTAAAGAGATGATCAAAGGTCTTGATGTCAGAGATTACGCGAAAATCTTCAAGATCATGGACGGACTTTCAAAGTCGGCCCCGAGCATCAAAGCGGCAGTTCAATATGCAACTTTGGACGCACTTTCTAATTCGATTGGTCTTCCAGTTTACAAGATCCTTGGAGGAGCCCAAGAAGAGATCGAAACTGATAAGACCATTTCCATAGACACTTTGGAAAAGATGGTCAAAAAAACTTCAGAGACATTCTCTCAGGGATTTAAAATGTTAAAGATAAAAGTTGGAGAAAATCTCAAAGAGGATATGGAAAGAATTCTCGCCATATCCAACGCAACAAAAGGTGCACAATACGTCATCGACGCAAACCAAGGATATTCTCCAAAAGAAGCCGTTCAATTTGCCAAATTCCTTTACCACGAAGGAATAAATGTAAAGATCTTCGAGCAACCAGTGGTATGGAATGACTTTGAAGGATTAAAACTCGTAAGATACAACTCTCCTATACCGATTGCGGCAGATGAAGGAGTAAGAACGAGATATGACGCTTACAGATTGATAAAAGAAGATTGTGCCGACTTCATAAACATAAAAATAATGAAATCTGGGATCTCTGATGCCATTGCCATAATTGAAATGGCAAAAACTGCCAACGTTGGTCTTATGATAGGGTGCATGTCTGAATCAAGCCTTGGAATAAATCAAAGCGTCCATCTTGCAGCAGGTACAGGTGCCTTTGCACATTGCGATCTTGATTCTCACCTTTTGATTGCAGAAAAAACATTCAGAGGGAAGTTCAGACAAATCGGATCTAAAATTATACTAAATCAACTTTAAATTTTATCTCAACATCGATATGTCATACAATTTCTTGTGTTGTAAAAGTTCGATTCTACCATTTTTAAATAAAAAGGCATTTCCAAAAGATAAAATCTCGAATTTTCCGTCAGATATTTCTATTGCACAGTTGTTTTCAACCCCAATACCTGTAAGTGTTGAATTTTTCATAAATTTTGTGAATTCTTCTTTTCGATTTTCTTCGTTTAGATGAGGACAAAAGATGCCTTCAACAAATCCAAGAGTTTCAACGATGGTATATTCCCAATTTTGCTGGTTTGAAAATCTTTCTGAATCGCTAAATCCATATTTGAACCAGCAAATGGCACCAGCGCTCAAGCCGGAAAGCACACTGCCTTTTTTGTAGGTTTTTAAAAGTAATTTGTCGATTCCTTTTTCTTTCCAAACATTTATCATCATTCGCGTGTTGCCACCACCTACGTAAATAATGTCACAAGACATTATCTTATCTTTGATTTCGTCAGCGGAAGTGTTTTTTGTCGTCAAAAAAAGCACATCTGTTCGGCATCCAAGACGTTTCCCGTAAACTTCCTCGAAAGTTTCGCAATATTCTGCCGGCTCTCCGCTTGCCGTTGGGATGAACAAGGCTTTTGGCCTCTCCTTTCCCGTCAGTTCGACAATGTGTTTGTTTATTTCTAAAGTTTCAAGTTCGGAAATTTCTCCTCCACCGATCGCAACAATTGTACCCACAACAGAACCTCCATTCGCGCGTATATTTCTGAAATTAAACCTTCTTAACTTTTACGTTGTCAATTTTTCATTTACAAGCATTATACTAAATCTTTTTTAAATTCCGAATCTTAGCGGAGAGCATGATGCCCCAGAGGAATCCTTCGCAGCGTTTATTCGTTTACCGTCATCCCACACTTGATGTGGGATCTCATTGAAGTTATTAGATACATGCTGGAGCGGTAAGATATGAATGGACATTCGAATTTTAAAGTTGAATCAGTATAAATTAGAAAGATTCATCTTGGGTAGATCTCAATGTAAGATTCAGAATTTAAAAATGACATATTGACTTTAATGTGATTATGTGTTATAGTTAAGTATAACAGTATAACAAGGAGGAGAGCATGACAAAATATCCGATTATCTTTAGAACATCTTTGGCACTAGCACTTGGGCTTTTGGCAGTTTTCGTTCCATTCATTTCATTGAAGATCATCTTTGGAACAAGTGCTTTGATAGTTTTTGCCATAAACATGAGAAGATATGCCGCTTTTCTGATCGTAATATCTGTGATCTTTGCAATTGTTGTGGCAATAAGATTTGTCGTACCTTACAATGTCACTTCAAACTTAGGCTTGAACAATTTTAATTTTGGATTTCCTGGAATGACTTCGGGTACGGTGTATCCAGACAAGTACATTCAGGGTTCTCAACATCTCTTTGTCAACGTAACGGGCCTTGATTTGATCTTCGATCCCTCTACGACGACCATATATGTGCCTTCATCTTTGCAAATCACAAGAAGTGGCAATGCTCTTAATATATCGTCCGCACAAAACAATACCACTTTTGAAATTATCGTGGGCACAAAAGACAAATTCGTAGACGCCGATTTTCACACAACGGGCCTTAAGGTTGATGGCGATATCTCGGGAGAAAAGATCGCTTTCAATTCTGTTGGAATAGACATGAATTCATCGATAACGGCAAGAACACTTTCGATAAACGGAGTCGGTATAAATGTAAATGGAACGTTGAAGGCATCGGACGTGGAAATAAATGGTACGTCAGACAAAATAGATCTTGGAGTATCAGCAAACACGATGAAAATAAGCGGTGTTTCCGTTGATGGCAATTTGAAGTACACCGACGAATGGACAGGCTCACGATCGTTATTTGCATCGTTATTTGCAAACTCGATAGGTGGAAATTTGTCAGTCTATACGCGCTCATCCAATCAAGGATATTTAGAGGTTTGGAAAAATGATTCAAAAACTTGAAGCGTATTTCATGAAAGATTTCATAGAAAAAGGTGGGGCTCTTGCCGTTTTTTCTATAATGCTTTTCCTAAATGTTAGTTTCGTAAGGACTATCTTCATGATCCTCATGATAACGGTCGTTTTGTCACATTTTGAACAGAGACGCAGAAGAGAAAACATATCTGCTCTCACAGCATTGCCTTTTTCTTATTCCGATATTTTTTGGTTTCCGTTTGTTTTTCTGATCACGATAGTAACGATCGTGCAACTTGCCGTAAGTGGCATAATAGGGTTGCCAGTCTACGATGCCTTTTCTCAGATATTATATTCTGTTGTCTTTTTAACCGCATATTATGCCGTTTTCACACTTTTTTCCGTTGTTGGACTGACCGGAAGTGGGTTTATATGGCTTTTTTGGGTGGCAGACATCATTTTTGGATCGATTCAACCATCGCAAAATCTTTACCGTTTGATAAGTCCAGTTTACCAGGAAAATGAGATAGCGGCAATTCTGTTTTCAATCATACTTGTAAGCATAAGTGCTTATCTCTTTTCGAAGAAAGGAGTGACGAGAAGATGGAAAAGATCGTCGAGGTAAAAGGTCTTGTGAAAAAATTCGGTGATAAGATCGTTCTCAACAACGTGAACTTTTCCGTTAATTACCAAGAGATTTTTGCCCTTATAGGACCAAATGGCGCGGGCAAAACCACGACCCTAAGGTGTTTGTACGGAGATATCTTTCCAAATCAGGGAACAATAGATATTTTTGGTACTAAATTCAGTCAAAGTATGAAAGATAAAATAGCAGTCTTAACAGAAAATAGAATTTCGTTTTCAAGATTCAAAGGAGAAGATTACAGAAAATTATGGAGCATGCTTTACCCTAATTGGAATGATGAAATCTTCAATAAATTCATAATGCACTACAATCTCGATCTTCGGGAACGCGTCGAAAATTACTCAAGTGGTATGAAAGTTATAATGAATTTGGCCCTTGCAATATCAAGTGGCGCTGAACTTTTGATTTTAGATGAGCCAACCCTCAATCTTGATCCGGTTGTGAGAATGGATACGGAGAAGGAAGGTATCCAACTTTGATGGAAATATCCATTGCTTACATTCAAGGACAAAAACGATTTAGTCCATTCGAAAGGAGTGATTTGTGATGTATTACGGAGGGCCTTACTGGTATGGTTGGGGAATAGGATGGATAGTGCAGGCAATAATCGGTATCTTAATCTTTGCATTTTTTCTGTGGATCGTCTTGCATGTGATAAGATCGTTTAGGGGGAGTCCTTTCTACCGCCATTACCGCAGATGGTGGTACGACGATGAGGATGCATTTGAAATACTCAGGGAAAGATATGCAAAAGGTGAAATTTCTAAAGAAGAGTACGAAAGAATAAAGGCTGATCTCGAAAGGGATTCAAAAAGATAAGGGGCTATTATGAAGGAATCCATTTTAGAAGTTGAGAATCTCAAAAAACATTACGGAGACGTCAAGGCCGTCGATGGGATATCTTTTAAAGTCTTGGAGGGTGAAGTTTTCACCCTCCTAGGTCCAAATGGTGCGGGGAAAACTACGACACTTGAAATTTTAGAAGGATTAAAAGATTACGATAATGGCCAGATAACGCTTTTTGATCAAAAGGTTGAAAAGAAGGTCTCCAGAAATCTCCGTGAAAGAATTGGAGTTATGCTTCAAGAAAACAATTTCATAGATCATCTTACCACTTTGGAAACTCTGAAGATGTTCAGATCGCTTTATCAAAAAGGGATGGATGTCAGAGAAATTCTAAAAGAGATAAGTCTTGAAGATAAGTCAAATGCAAGGGTTGAGAAACTTTCCGGCGGACAAAAACAAAGACTTGCCATTGGAACTGCTCTCGTCGGCGATCCAGAGATGATCTTCATGGATGAACCAACAACAGGGCTTGATCCTCAGGCAAGAAGAAATGTATGGGACATGATAGACAAACTTAGAAAGAGCGGGAAAACTGTTTTTTTGACAACGCATTACATGGAAGAGGCACAATACCTTTCAGATTACATATACGTCATGGATCATGGAAAGATAATCGCAAAGGGTACGCCAGCAGATCTCATTGCGACTTTTGGCGGTGAGAAGATCATAGAGATAGATTTGGATTCGAACGAATTTGATATCTCATCTTTTAGATCAGAATTTCAAAAAGTTAACGTTGAAGGTTCGAAGATCATGATAGTAACATCATACCTTCCCACGGATATGAAAAAGGCTCTCGATCTTTTCGATCAAAATTCAGTCAAAGTGAACGACATAATCGTAAGGCAACCAAACCTTGAAGATGTCTTTCTGAATCTAACGGGAAGGAAATTGAGGGATTGAAGTGAAAAGGGTCTTTTCTATTTTCAAAGCGTTGATGACTTCTTCCATAAGATCCCCAAGCGTTATCTTCTGGAATGTTTTCTTTCCAGTTATTTTGCTGCTTATACTTGCGTCTATATTCACAAATATAGGAAAAGGCGTATCGGTTAAGATCGCACTCGTCAACGAAGCAAATACTTTTCAAAATACCAATATGGACTTTGCCTCTTACATTTCAGATGCTTTTAAGTCTTTGTCCGTCGCAACGGATGGGAAAACTCCCATTTTGACTTTAGAAGCAGGTTCAACGCAACAATTTTTAAATGAATCTCTCGAGAAGTTAAAGAATGGAAAGATAAGTGCCGTTGTCGTAATACCACAACTTTTTAACACACAACTTTACACGACGTTGTTAGGACAAAAAAGTGGTTTAAACTTCTTTCATAAGCCTCAAGTTGAAATATACACACTTCAAAATAGCCAGACTTCAGACGTGGCGTTTACGATTTTATCCTCTGTTTTGGAATCTTTCAACTCAAGGCTCTCGAAAAATTCTGGAGATTCTTCAGATTCTGTTTCTCCCGTCATCCAATATGTTTCTAAAAACGGACAAAGTTTCTCTTACGTTGATTTCATGGTGCCAGGCATTCTCATAATGGCCGTCATGACGGTTTCGCTTTTCGGAATAACTGACGATTTGCTCGTTCAAAGAGAAAAGAAAGTGCTGAGAAAATTGTTTGTCGCCCCTTTAAACAAGAGCGAATATTTCTCTGCCATGATCCTGTCAAACCTCATCATAGAGATAATTCAGATAATTATAATCACAATAATAGGCTTTTTGTTAGGAGCCAATCTTAATTTCAACGGATGGTCTATCTTTACCATCCTATCTCAACGTGATCATCCCTCTTGCGTGGGCAATTGCGATGGGAATATACAGCGTAAAGACATTCAAATGGGAGGCATGAAATGAGGTTTTCGGCGATTTTAAAGGCTATGACTTTTCATTCCATCAGAGACAGAATGAATCTTTTTTTCAATCTCTTTTTTCCACTTGTGACTTTACTCGTCTTCGGGTATGTGTTTTCAAGCATATATTCACCTCAAGGAGCAATAAATGTTGGATTTTATGGTCAATCTCTTCCAACTGTTTCTGGAATAAAATACGTTGAATATCCAACACTATCATCGCTTCAAGATGCTGTCAATTCTGGAAAAATCGAACTTGGATTCACTTTAGACGGTACATCGCTCATCACTTATGTGAGTCCGGCAAACATTCAATCTTCAAATTATTACTCATCGATATCCAAAAGTGTTGCAGATGAGATAAACAAGTCTAAAGGTATAACGAGCCTTATAGATGTAAAAAGAAATGATATTTCCTTTTCTGGAAAGCAAATAAATTATCTTGACAATTTAATTCCAGGCATACTTGCTCTGAGCATTTTCTCTGCGGGCATATTTTCCATAACTGCCTCTCTTGCACACTTTAGAGACAAGAAAGTGATTAAGAAATTTTGGACCACTCCCCTTGCAAAGTGGGAATTTTACGCTGCTTTTTTGCTTGAAAAAATGGTAGAAAGCTTTCTTTCTATAATTTTGCTCTTTGTTGTTGCGATGATATTCTTTCATCCACCTTATTCCATAGATTGGCTACGATTCATAGTGACAATTTTTGCAGGTACTTTTGGCATGATGGGCATAGGCATGATCATACTTTTGCTCTCTCCAAATGCAAGAGTGGGAAGTGAAATTTCTTCAGTACTCTACACTATAATGATGTTTTTCGCGGGAGTTTATTTTCCGCTGGACCTTTTGCCCAAATTTTTACAGGATATAGCATATGGATTGCCCCTCACATACATAGTCATAGCCATGAAATCGGCCCTGGGCATTGCTCCCATGTCAGTGCTTGCGTACTGGCTTACGATTGTCATAATGTTCTTTGGGGCAGTATTGGTTTTATTGGGATTCAGCAAAGCTTTTAAGATAGATTGAATCTAACTTTTGTTGAGACTCTCTATCATTTTCAGAATATCTTTGAAATGTTTCTTCTCCTCATCAACGATCCTTTGGATCGTTTCTTTTTGAGGCGCGTATTTTTCCAGTTCTTCATAGAAAATGACGCTATCTTTTTCAACGTCAAGGGCAATTTGAAGTGCTTCTCTGAGATTGCTTGGTACTTCTTGCTCTATTTCTGGAAAGATAGATGTTTCTGCGAAGATTTTGAGATATCCAACGGCCTCTTCGTTCAAAGGTTGCGATCCACTTTTTTCTTTTGATTGAGCAACTATCTTTTCGAATGTTTTCATATGATCTCTTTCTTGCTCCGCAAGTGATTTGAACAAATCTTTGTTTTTTCCTGTGGTACGATTTGCAAGAGTCGTGTAAAATTGATATCCGCTACCCTCGATTTTCAAAGCAACACCTAACAATTCTTCTAGACTAACCATTTCATCCACCTCCTAAATGTGAAAATAATCACACAATATTATACCAAATCATGTGTAAAATAGTTATGGGAAAGAATTTGAATATCGAACATGGAACACAAAAATTATTCGCTTTTTTCTATATTCTTATTCAAATTATATATGATCCTTTCAACAAAAAAGATCAATGCTGCGCCTATAATAAATGAAAAAACATATCCAAGCATCAAGGCAATGTATCCGGCGATCAACGATGCAACTATCGTGGCTAAATTTATTACCATGTTAAACATTCCTATTATTCTTCCGCGATTAGATGGCAAGGCAAGATTTGTAATTTTAACGGTTGTTGGTATGTATATAAAAGGCCATGCAAAACCTGTTATTATGAAAGCTATAACGGTGAATGCTACACCTCCGTAAGAAAGGAAGAAATAAGATCCTATAATTATCCCAAACATAGAAAGCCTTACCCATAAAGCCAATCTTATAAGAAATGAATCTTTGAATCTATTCATCATTTTCCCAGTAAGAAAATAAGCTACATTTCCAAAGATACTGTTTATACCGTATATTACAAAGATAGTGCTACTGCTTATTTTCAAAATTTCTTCCAAATAGACTGAAAAAATTGAAAAGATCATGTTCAGCCCTAAGAATAACAAAAAAAGATTTAACATGTATTTTTTTGATTCAATTTTCATTCCAGAAAATCTGAAAGGTGCAAGTAAACTACTGATAAAATCTTTCCGCGAAACAAACAAACTTTTATTAAAAAAATCTTTTTTTAAATTTTTCTTTTTTAAATAAGTTACGATCAGAAGCGCTGAAACAACAAGCAAAATCATTCCTATAAAAAATACGCCTTTCATTTGATCAACATCATTAAAGAAAGGAAGATAAAGCCAAAAGCCACCTAAAAATGTTCCAGCCGTCGATCCTATGCTGTTTATCATGTTAAAATTGTTAACACCCTTGCGATACCTGATGCCATCCAATGTTTTGTTAAGAAATATGGTTATAGCTGGCCCCATTATCGTTGCCGAAATTCCAAGTATCAGTGCAAGTACATAATAAATTTCAACACTGTTAGATATGCCCATTAAAAAAGATATAATTGCATCTACAATTATGCTTAAAAAGATAGATTCGAAAAAATATGGATATTTATCAAGAAAGGTACCTATTATCATAGAACCGGAAAGATTTCCAAATGTGTAAAGCGCTAAAGCTATATTTGCCATAGCGACATTTCCACCGAGGCCAACTACTACAAAAAGATTTATTATAATGCCTATTGCTCCAAATGCGGCACCTTGAAAGCCAAAAGAAAAAGACAATTTTTTCAGTTCACTCATAAGTACTTTCCGGCTGTTTCATTCCAAATTTATGACATTCTTCAGCCTTTTCATCGATTTCAGCCCTGCATTTAACATATACTAAATCTTTTTTAAATTCCAAATCTTCCAGCGGAGAGCATGATGCCCCAGAGGAATCCTTCGCAGCGCAGCGAGGACAGATTCCGACGGCCACATGCTGAAGTGGCAACATAAATGAGCATTCGGCTTTTAAAGTTGAATCAGTATAATGCTTTTTTTACCTTATCGATTCCCAATTTCCCATTTTCAATTGCCAATTCTCAAACTGCATGCTGCAAGCCACCCGCTATGGAGGGCACCTCGATGGTGTCCTGCTCTCCGCTATCCTATTTGCCATAAGCCATTCGCCATATGCCATGGTACATCGGCTCCGGCATGTGCCCCCTGCTAAGGTTAATGGATATTCGACTTTTAAAATCGCCTTAGTATATTATAAACCTTTTATGATTTTTGACGTTGACATTTTTTGAATCATGTTGTATATTTAATAAAGTTGAAGAAAAGAGGGATACGATGCAAGAAGATAGATATTCTGCACAGGATGGATTCATGAATTACGCAAAAAGCAACAAGATATCGATTAAATTCTACTTGGTTGAGAATATTCAGATGAAGGGAAAGATAAAACATTTTGATTTGTATTCCGTAATAATTGAAAATGAAGAAACGGGAAATGATAATCTGATATTCAAGCATGCCATAATTGCCATGATACCTTCTGGTAAACTTTCAATAGAGTATACGGTCCATAATGTAAAAAGCAGTTAGGAGTTTAGATGAATGAATCAAAGATATCGATCATGGCCGATACAGGATGTGATATTGATGAAAAATTTGTTTCTGATCATAACGTAAAACTAATTCCTTTCAGGATTATCTCGGACGATGGACACGAGTACAGAGATCGATTTGAAATAAGCGCACCCGATGTTGTAAAACTTCTTGAAAATCATAATTTAAAAACATCGCTGTCTTCGATTCAAGACATAAAAAATACTTTCGATCAAGTGAAGGCAGAGGGTTATGAGCGTGCAATAGTTGTGACGATATCTTCCAAACTAAGTGGCACTTATTCCGTAATAAGCATAATTGCAAAAGATTACAAGGATCTCAAAATAACAGTTGTGGATTCTCTCACTCTCTCTATGGGAGAAGGATTTCTTGTGATGGATGCCTGCGATATGGTGATGGGAATGAATTTCGATGATATCGTAAAGGAATTAGAGTCAAAAAGAGAGTTTGTGAGGGCACATTTTGTTTTGGACACCCTCAAATATCTCAAAAAAAGTGGCAGACTGCCGGAAGCGGCCTTTAATTTGAGTGAAATTTTGAATCTAAAACCAATCTTCACGATAAAAGAAGGGCACATAAGTTTAGAGTCTGTATCTTTGGGAAAAAAACATGCCGTCAAAGTGCTTGAAAAGAAATTAGACCTTAATGCCACAAGATGCGCAATTGCTTACACAGGATTCAAAGATGAAACAGAAACTCTTACAAATCGATTTTCAAACAGAAAAGATCTCATCGTCTATTACATCGGACCAGCACTTTCCCTTCACGGGGGCAAAGGAATAATAGGAATATTGTATTCCAAGTGACTTTGGCTTCAACAGATGCCTATATTAAGAATTGACAATTGAAAATGTACAATTGAGAATTAATACTGTTTTGCCATATACTGAACCATGTGTTTATCTTTTACGATGATTTCACTTAATAGATTTGGCTTACAAATTATACTTATACAAGCGGGGTGATACATACGGGCAAATTGCGAGTGGCTCTTGTGGCTCATGATAAAAAGAAAATAGACATGGTCATTTTTGTAAAAGAGCATCTTGATGTGCTCTCAAAATGTGAACTTTACGCGACAAATACAACTGGCACCATCTTAGAAGACAAGTTGAAGATAAAGGTAAACAAAATGCTTTCTGGCCCTCTTGGCGGAGATCTTCAAATAGGCGCCATGATAGCGTCGTCCAAAATAGATTACGTGATCTTTTTAAGAGATCCTCTTACAGCACAGCCACACGAGCCAGATGTATCCGCACTCTTGAGAGTTTGTGACGTTCACAACGTTCCTTTGGCAACAAATCTTGCCAGTGCAACGGCTATAATTGAAAAAATAATAGCCGATCTCAACCATGAAGAAAATTCCACAAATAATAGCCCAAAATCTTGATGATCTTTTTGTCGTTGGAGGTGCCGTAAGAGACATCATATCTGGAATAACCCCAAAAGAATACGATCTTATAACCACGACTGCTTTTGAAAAGATCAAATTCAAAACCTTCGAAGAATCAAAGAGGGGTGAAACGGTAGGTACCTTTATAAAAGGTATTAAATACGATATTTCGCACTATGAATGCCTGGATTGTGATCTCAAAAGGCGAGATTTTACGATAAATTCAATGGCATTTCCAGTTCAAAAAGATGGAGAGATTTTAACTTCTCAGATTGTTGATCCAACTGGCGGAGTCGAAGATCTCAAAAACGAAATTCTTAAATCTTTCAATCCTTATGAAAATATCAAATCAGATCCTGTAAGAATTTTGCGTGGTTTGAGATTTATCTCGGATTACAATCTTGATGTTGAAGAAAAGACTCTCGATGCCATGAAAGAGTTTATGCCTCTTATTCAAAATGTCTCAAAAGAGAGACTTTTTATGCCCTTAGATGGTTTTGTGAGAGGCAAATATTTTTCAAAAGCGTCTGAAATAGCCAAAAAGTTAAATCTGGAAGAATATCTTGGAATACCGATTGTGAATTTTGACATCGTCGATAAATTAGATCCTCAATGCAGGTGGCAGGCAATTTTTACCAAAACAAAATCAATTAACGTTTTCAAAGAAAAGGTTTCTACACCTTCGAAGGTTATAAAATCAATTCTTAGGATGAACGACTTCGTCAATCAAATAGAAAGTCAAAAGTATGATTGGACGATAAAGATAAAAGAAGAAGAAACAGAATGTCTTTGCGAGATTCTGGAAATTTTTAAGATGGACCCCACTATTGTAAGAAAAAGAATGCGCACAAAACCAAATATCACACCCGCCATGCTCAAGGAACAGCAAATTGAAGGAAAAGAGATAGCAAAGAAAATGATCGAAATGTGGAAAAATATCTTAGGCGAAGATAGATGATCTATTTCTCCAAAAAAGGAAGATTTTCAAGGTCAATTTCATTACCATCTTTTGTCTTCAAATGTTTTCGGCTTAGCCATACAAAACCCCTGTCAAATGTTATGATGGCTGTATCTACATGACCTCCTACCCCTGTTATGCCGCCTGGATCCATGAGCACCCCATCGCTGAAGCGCTGGATAGCGGTGGTAGTATCAATGGCAAGTTGGCAAAAATCAACGGCATCTTGCATTGTCATCGTCCCCCATTGAATGCTGTATTCCATACCTCGTAATTGCTGCTGAATCACGTTTTCTCCGATCTTGCTTGACGCTTCACGAACGAAAGGTATTGCCTGGATGTGAGGGTCAAAGCCTAAGACGATACGTGTGACAACGTCCGTTTGACCGATCCATCCTGCACCGAATTCTTTCCCTTGCTTGTGGCTATTTCGAACTTGCTCAACTGTGCCAGGAATTGAGATCATGTAGACTTCGCTGCTTCTGTCTTTGTTATAACCGGCAAGAATAAATTGCAATCCGTCTGGAGCGGCAATTGCTTCCTGTATCTGACCTTGCTGATTTCTAAAATGAAATACAATTCTTGCAGGCTCTTCTTTCAGATCAATCAATTCCATTCCCTGCCTGAGCAGATCTGTCTTTATGCTGGCTGGCATGTTTTTGATCTGATCACGGTAAGGAACTATGGCATCGAAATAGCGTGAAATTTCATTTGCAACGTTGCCAACTGACATTTTATCAACTGACATTGTCTGACAAAATTCATCAATAAATCCGCTAACATTTTTAATAACACCCTGGTGGGGCAGAAACGCAAGGCCTGCGATAATGAGACCCATGCGCGAACCAATGCGAAATACCTTTGACGCCGAATCTGAACCGATGCGCGACATTCCTTTTTGATTTCTATACGTTTGACGACTGTCTGCTGCAAGTACAATGCCTTCTGGGATCACAGAGGAATCCTTCGCAGCGCAGCGAGGACAGATTCCGACGGGGCGCATGCTGAAGCTGCAAGACAAATGAGCATTCGGCTTTTAAAGTTGAATCAGTATAACTTAAAACTCATTTCGAAATCGATTAACCATTATATACTAAACCTTTTTAAATTCCAAATTTTTTAACTCGGGCATCATGTCCAATTAACCTCTTGACTTTTTAGGTGATCAGATTCCGATGGGGCACATGCTGGAGCCTCTTATAAAACAGCGCACGGCATATAGGATATGGCGAATAGAAAAAAGGGATTAGAGATTAGAGATTAGACATTAGGGATTAGTGAGTGGTAAAATCAAGAAGTCGGCATTCCGCTTTGCACGATTACTACGTGGAATAGATTTGTATCCCCAAATTGCGAAATCGTGCTAAAATATTAAAGGGTGAGTAGTTTGTCCAATGTTTTGTTAGTCGTGGACATGCAAAATGATTTTGTGACAAAGAATGGATCGCTCTATTTTCATCAAGCCGAAAAGGTTAAACCTGTAGTTCTTGATATCGTTAAAGAAGAAATGCGCAAAGGGTACAATTTGATCTTCACAAAAGATTGGCACGATCCAGACGATCTTGAATTTAAGCGCTTTCCAGTTCACTGCGTTGAAAAAACTTACGGCGCTGATCTTTTTGGCGATCTGAAATCTGTCATTGAAAATTACTCGAAGGTCAATTTCATTTTAAAGAAAAGGTTTTCGGCCTTCTATGGAACGAATCTTGATGAGATTTTGAAAATGTTAAGGCCAAACAATGTTGAAGTGTGCGGCGTAGATACGAACATATGCGTCATGTACACGGTTGAGGAATTGAGAAACAGAGATTGCAACGTCATCGTTTACGAAGATGGCGTTGCTTCTTACGATGAAAAATTACACGATTTCGCCATTTCGCAAATGAGAGACGTATTGGGTGCCGAGATTAAGAAATGGAGGCCTTTTTATGCGTTCACAGAGACTTGAACCAAGAGTTTTCAAAGTTCCACTGGACAGGATCCGTGCTGGCTATTACTCAGATAAATATTTTACGAGATATGTGGAAGTTTTGAAGAAAGATAATCATCATCCGAAAGTGCTTTACCAATTTTTCCCAAGGAAAGATGCCGTGATCGTTGGCATAGATGAAGCGCTCGCGATACTAAAACTTTGCACGGGATACTTCAAGGATGAAGACAAAGCCCAGTCTCTGTTCAATGAATTACTTGTAGCAGAACGAGATTTGCAAAATGCCGTTCTCGACATGAATAGAGAAGAAGTAGAAAAGATAAACAGAAGAAGATGGGATTTGCGCGATGCCATGAATGCGCTTTGGGTCGATAAATTCTCTGAGATAGAGGTAAAAGCCCTTTACGATGGTGAAGATGCAAGGGACATGGAACCAATAATGACCATAGAAGGTGATCCGATTTATTTCGGATACCTTGAAACAGTTTTACTTGGTGTCATAGCGCGAGGCTCTTCTTCGGCAACTGCTGTAAGGCGTGTTGTAAAAGCCGCAAAGGGGAAACAAATACTTTATTTCTCTGCAAGATTTGATCATTACTGGGTTCAGGCAACAGATGGATATGCGGCGTTCAAAGCCGGTGCCAACGTCGTTTCAACAGATGCCAACGCCGATTATTGGGGTGAAAAAGGTATTGGAACAGTGCCTCACGCCTTAATAGCGGCGTACCATGGATCAACATCTATGGCGGCGATAAAGTTCGATGAATATGTGCCCGCAGATGTCAACAGAATAATACTTGTCGACTGGGACAATGATGTTATAGGCACGACAAAACGTATGATGATAGATTTCTACGAACACATAACGGGTAAAAAGTACTCTTCCAATGCCAATCTTAATCAATTTATAGGGTCGGGAAAGGGAAAGATATGGGGCGTGAGATTTGACACGTCTGGGACTCTCAGAGATGTATCTGTTACTCCCATCAACGAAAATTCTTTGGGAGTATGCCCAGAACTTGTATGGAAGGCAAGAAACGAATTTGACAAGATGGGCATGAATAATTTGAAAATAATCGTTTCTGGAGGATTCAACGCAGAAAAGATATCTTTGTTCGAAAAATTAAAAGTGCCAGTTGATGCCTACGGCGTTGGATCGTCTCTTTTGAAAGAGAAGATAGATATAACCGCTGACATAGTTGAAGTTGATGGAAAGCCTTGCGCAAAACTTGGAAGAGAGAAAGGAGATCTTTCAAGACTTGAAAATGTTAATTATAAGGAGGCGTTTTAAATGGTGGAAAAAGGTACTTGGGTCATAAAAGAAGGATTTGCGGACATGTTCAAAAATGGGGTCATAATGGATGTAACAACTCCAGAACAGGCAAAGATTGCCGAAGATGCTGGAGCAGTTGCCGTTATGGCACTTGAAAGAGTTCCTGCAGACATAAGAAAGGCCGGTGGCGTTGCGAGAATGGCAGATGTTGGTCTGATAAGGCGCATAATGGAAACCGTTTCAATACCGGTTATGGCAAAAGTCAGAATAGGTCATATAGCAGAAGCAAGAATCCTTGAATCTCTTGGAGTTGATTTCATAGACGAAAGCGAAGTGTTGACCCCAGCGGATGATAAGTTTCACATAAACAAGCATGATTTCAAAGTGCCCTTTGTTTGCGGTGCAAGAGACCTTGGAGAAGCGTTAAGAAGAATTGCGGAGGGCGCTGCAATGATAAGGACAAAAGGAGAGGCTGGAACGGGAAATATCGTTGAAGCAGTAAAGCATATGCGTGCCGTTATGGATGCCATAAGGCGCGTCAAAACAATGGCAGAAGAAGAACTCGTGGGGTATTCAAAAGAAATAGCATCTCCAATCGAGATAGTAAGAATGGTAAAAGAACGGGGCAGACTTCCAGTCGTGAATTTTGCCGCTGGTGGTGTTGCAACTCCGGCAGATGCTGCCCTGATGATGATTTTGGGTGCCGATGGCGTTTTCGTTGGATCTGGGATTTTCAAATCATCGAATCCAGCCAAGATGGCAAATGCGATAGTTCAATCTGTATTGCACTACGATGATCCCGATGAACTTGTGAAAATAAGCGAAGATATAGGTACAGCCATGGAAGGTCAGGAAATTGCCACTTTGACAGAAAAATTGCAGGAAAGAGGTTGGTAGACGTAGATCATGAAAATAGGCGTACTTGGAATGCAAGGTGATATAGAAGAACACCTTGCAATTATGGAAAAGGTTGGAGTAGATGCCGTACGGGTTAAATCAGTCGAAACGCTTGAAACGGTTGATGGTTTGATAATGCCGGGTGGTGAGAGCACGACAATGCTAAAACTTCTCAAATTAACGGGCCTTTTTGAGGTGCTAAAAGAAAAAATAAAAAATGGTTTTCCAGTTTACGGCACCTGTGCCGGCTTGATCTTGCTTGCAATGAAAGTTGAGCGTCCAGCCCAAGATTCTATTGGAGTTTTGGATCTTTCTGTCAGCAGGAATGGATATGGAAGGCAGATAGATTCTTTTCGTGCAGAAATCTACATTCCGGTTATTGGAGACAAAACCTTTGATGCCGTCTTCATAAGGGCACCTGTAATAACCAAAGTTGGAGAAGTTGATGTGCTTGCAAGTTACAACAACGCGCCTGTCTTTGTAAAGCATGAGAATGTAATTGCGTCAACTTTTCATCCAGAACTTTCTAATGATATAAGAATTCATAGGTTTTTTGTGGAGATGGTTGAAAATGCTTTTAGCAGTTGATATTGGAAATACAACTGTTGTGATGGGGTTCATGAATGGTAACAAATCTTTTGATGTATGGAGAGTAAGCACAAAAAATGTAGCGACAGAAGATGAATTGTCCATACATATAAAAAATTTTCTTGATTTCTCGGGTTATAATTCATCAAGCATAGAAGATATTTGCGTTGCTTCCGTTGTGCCAAGCATGAACGATGTTCTCAAATACTACGCGAAGAAATACATGAATAAAAATCCAACTTTTGTGAAAATCAAAGATGTGAATTGGATAGACTGGAATGTGTGGACTCCAAATGAACTTGGAGCGGATAGAATCGCAAATGTCATAGGTGCCAGAGAAAAGTATGGAGAGAATGTCATCGTGGTGGATTTTGGTACCGCAATAACAATCGATATTTTAACCGATAGATACGAGGGTGGTGTCATTTTGCCGGGTCCAAGGACGGCAATCCAGTCACTTTTTACCAATACCGCAAAATTGCCATCCGTTGAGGCTAAGTTTCCAGATTCTCCCGTTGGTAAAGATACGATAACGAACATTCAGTCCGGCATCATGTTAGGAACGATGTTTGCAATAGACGGCTTAGTTTCACTTTTTGAAGATGAATTTTCTGTACGCTTTAAAGTCATATCCACAGGTGGATATGGATCAGAGATTTCCAAAAGTTCTACCAAGATAGAAGAGTACATTCCGGATCTCACACTTGTTGGAATATCCATTTTTTACTCTCGAAAAAATGAAAGCACTTTTAGTTAATCCTTACATACACGATATCTCAGCCTACGATTTTTGGTTAAAGCCCGTAGGACTTCTGTACATAGCACAAGCTCTACGGGCTTCAGGTGTTGATTTAAAATTGATCGATCTGCTCGATAGAAATCTACCTGGCACTGATGCCCACGATGGATCTTATGGAACTGGGAAATTCCATTCTGAGATCATCGGAAACTTGAAAGCATACAACATTCCAAGATACATAAAAAGATACGGAGCACCACTTTCTGTCTTCGATGAAATTGATTTCGATCCAGATGTAATTCTTGTGACTTCCATGATGACTTATTGGTATGGCGGTGTTTTCGAGACGATAAAAATTCTAAAAGAAAGATTCAATGCCCCAGTGATTCTTGGTGGGAATTACGTCACCTTGCTTCCAGAACATGCAAAAAAATCTGGCGCAGATTTTTTGATTGGTGGAGAGGGTATTCCCAAAATCTACGATGTGTTAGAAGAAATAGAGGGAAAGAAAATTTCGAGATCTGTTGGAAACGATTGGTTTGAAAAGATCACTCCGGATTATTCACTCTATGAAAAGTTAGATGCTGCTGTTGTGCACACAACTTACGGATGCACTTTCAGATGCACGTATTGCATTGCATGGCAAAAGGGATTTAAATCAAGAAGTGTTAATTCTGTTATAGAAGAAATAGAATCACTCAAAAAAATGGGCGTAAAAGACATCGCCTTTTACGATGATGCCATTCTTGTAGATAAAGTAAGATTTAAAGAAATATTGAAAGCGTTGCCATCTGATATAAGATATCACCTTCCAAACGGCATTCACGCAATTTACGTTGATGAAGAAATAGCCTCTTTGATGATGGAAAAAAATTTCAAGACGATAAGAATTGGATATGAAACTGGAGATCCATACCTACAAAAAAAGACAGGTGGGAAAGTTACAAACGTAGCCTTCAAAAGGGCCATGGAAACTCTCAAGGATGTTGGTTTTACCAACAAAGAAGTGGGAGCGTATTTAATGGTAGGTCTTCCCGGACAAACCTTTGAATCTGCCATGGAAGATGTGAAATCAGTCATCAACCTTGGAATAAAACCTTTTTTAAACGAATACACTCTCATTCCAGGTTCTATAGACTGGGACGAAGCAGTTTCAAAAGGAGAGATACCAGAAGATGTGGATCCTCTCATTTTGAAGGGCGCACTCATACATTATTGGTGGAAAAATTCCATGGGTTTCAAAAAAATATCACAAATAAAAATGCAAGTTCAAAGATTTTATCGTTCACTAACCCCTAATCCTTAGTCCCTAATCTCTATTTATTGATCACGCGCTACGCGTTACTATTTGCTATACGCTATATGCCATAGGCCATAGGCTATGCGCCATGAGCTGTTTTGTAATAGGCTCCAGCATGCATCTAATAACTTCAATGCGATCCCACATCAAGTGTGGGATGACGGGAAACGAATAAGCGCTGCGAGGACAGATTCCGACGGGGCCCATGCTGGAGTTCCAAGATAAATGAACATTCGGCTTTTAAAGTTGAATCAGTATATTTGCAATTATGTATTTGAATCAGCATATTTAAGTTTTCGTTTTTATGGTATAATTTTGAAAATTGGCTAGGGAGGGATGGGCAATGAAAAAGATTTATTTAGTTTTGTTGGTATTTCTTTTTGTTTTTGCCGCATTTGGGTTTTCGAAAACCTACATAGTTGGAACATCGGCTGATTTCCCACCATTTGAATACGTTCAAAACGGACAATACGTTGGATTTGATATGGATCTCATACAGGCAATAGGAAAAGTTGAAGGCTTTCAAGTCGAGATAAGAGATATGTCTTTTGATTCTCTTATACCTGCTTTAAAATCTGGAATAATCGATATTGCCATTGCCGGTATGACGATAACTCCCGAAAGACTTCAGGTCGTTGATTTTTCAGATCCTTACTGGTCTGCAGATCAAGACGTGATAGTCAAAAAAGACTCGAATTACAATTTAACTGTGCTTTTTGGAAATCACAAAGTTGGGGTGCAAACGGGGACGACAGGAGATTTGTGGGTAAGCGATAATCTTATCAAAACGGTTTTACTTGATGGTACCATTGTGACGGTCGAATTGACCGTCACCTCATTTGTGATTGCGTTTTCTATTGCCATCGTCGTATCGCTTGCCCAGGTTTATGGGAATCTCCCTCTGAAAGTAGTTGCCACGATTTACGAAAGAATTTTAAGAAGCATACCTCTACTCGTTGTAATGTTCATATTGTTTTTCGGTCTTCCTGCTTTTGGCATCAGATTCAATCCTTTTATGGCTGCAATTCTTTCTTTAGGTCTTTGCAGCGCCGCTTATCAGTCACAGATATTTCGAGGTGCTATACTTTCCGTTCCAAAGGGTCAGATACTCGCAGCTCAATCGATAGGGATGAACGGTAGACAAGTATTCTTTCATATTACCCTTCCACAATCTCTTAGATTTGCCGTTGCACCACTCACAAATGAATTCACGATAGTGCTTAAAGATACATCTTTTGCCTATGCACTCGGAGTTACTGAATTATTACGAGAGGGGACCTACATAGTATCAACAACTTATGAACCATTGTTGATTTATCTACTCTGCGCTGCCATTTACTTTGCGGTAACTTTTTCGACGAATACCGTTGTGAGAAGGATCGAAAAAAGATTTGCACTTCCAGGTTTTGAATTCAGAGGTGAGAGGGCATGAAGACCTTAGAGGTAAAAAACTTGCATAAACGTTACGGAGAAAAAGAAATAATAAAAGGTATTTCTTTTGGAATAGAAAAAGGAGAAACTCTTGTCGTCATAGGTCCTTCTGGCACGGGGAAGTCTACAATGCTTATGTGTATAAATAGACTCACAGAGCCAGACGCAGGAGAAATATATCTCAACGGAGAACAGATAACAAGATCTAAACATCCCGAGATATTCAGACAAAAAATAGGCATGGTTTTCCAGGAATTCAATTTGTTTAACCATCTTACAGTTTTAAACAATGTCATGATAGGACCTCTGAGAGTAAAAAAGTTTCATCGTGATAAAGCTGAAAGGATAGCCAAAGAAAATCTCAAAAGAGTAGGACTCGAATTGCACATGAACGCTTATCCAGCCCAACTTTCTGGTGGCCAAAAGCAACGTGTTGGAATTGCAAGGGCACTTGCAATGGAACCAGATCTCATCCTTTTTGATGAGCCAACATCGGCACTTGATCCAGAACTTGTTGGAGAGGTGCTTGAGGTGATAAAAAAACTGGCGCGAGATGGCATGACAATGCTCATAGTCACACACGAGATAGGTTTTGCCAAAGATGTGGCAGATAGAATCATCTTCATGGAAAATGGAGAAATAATCGAAGAAGGGATTCCATCTGTTATACTCAATTCTCCTTCACAAGAAAGAACAAGAAAATTTTTGGCAAAATTCATGGAGGGAAGATGATTCATTTCATAAATGTCTTCGTGTACGCCTTTCCATTTTTGATGGATGGACTTGTCTTTACGGTAGAACTCGCACTTTCATCAATAGCAATAGGCTTTGTCATAGGAATAATTGTCGGCATATCGAGAAGTTACGGTAAAAAATGGTCTTACGTGATATCGACATCTTTTGTTGAAATCATAAGAGGCACTCCTCTGCTTGTTCAACTTTTCATCTTTTATTTTGCCCTTCCGCAAGTTGGAATTAGCCTCTCTCCGATGGTTGCTTCGATAATAAGTTTTTCGATAAACAGCGGCGCTTATCAGGCCGAATACATAAGGGGTGCAATTCAAGCCGTTGATACTGGCCAGATGAAAGCGGCGCTTTCAATAGGCATGACAAAATGGCAGGCAATAATGAGAATAATAATGCCACAGGCACTTATAAAGGTCATACCATCATGGACGAATGAATTCGTTTACCTTATCAAATACACATCTGTGGCGTATCTTGTGGGAGTTCCCGAACTTATGGCCCAAGGGGAATTTATCGCAAGCAGAAACTTTGAATTCATGAATGTTTTTCTCAGCGTTGCGATTATCTATCTTGTAATCGTTATGGTTATAACGTGGGGATTTTCGAGGATCGAAAAAATGGTAAGGATGCCGGGCGTATGAAATATATACTTATCACGCGTTACGCATCACTGTATTTGCCATGTGGTATAAGCCATTACTTTACACACCACTTCGGTTAATCTAAAAATTTATTGTATAATTATAAAAATCGTGAATAGGAGGGATATTATGATTAAAGATTTCCGCAATTTTTTGTCACGCGGTAACGTTTTAGACATGGCTGTTGGAATAATAATAGGTATAGCGCTTGGTACTGTCGTATCATCACTTGTCAATGACATAATAATGCCACCCGTAGGGTTACTCATAGGAAAAGTTAACTTTGCAGATCTTTTTGTTAATTTGTCCGGCAAACATTATGCAACTCTTGCTGCTGCGAAGGCTGCAGGTGCTCCAACGATAAATTATGGTGCTTTTGTGAACACCATCATCAACTTTTTAATAATCGCATTTGTCGTCTTTTTAATGGTGACCTTAGTCTACAAAATCCAAAAAAAATATCAAAAACCCGTTGCTCCTGCACCTGTAACAACGAAAAAATGTCCTTATTGCAAAACTGATATACCCATAGACGCTGTAAAATGCCCTAACTGTACATCTGATCTGTCCAGTCTTGAAAACAAATCGTAGATTTCATATAAAAATCGAATTCCTGAGTAGAAAAGCAGTTACGGGTAACGTGTAATCAGACAGAAGTAAAAGGTAATTCCTTTGCTGGAGTCGAAAAACAGATGAAGACGCATATTCATGTTTTTGAGAAGGTGATAGGGTGGATGAACTTTCAAGAATATTCAAAGAAATGGCCGACCTGACTGATTTCATCGGAGACAGTCCTTTTAAATCTCGAACGTACAGACTTGCTTCGGAAGCAACGAAAATGTACGGAACGGATATAGACGAACTTTCGCATGTCAAAGGCATAGGAAAGGCAATTCTTGAAAAAACTGTCGAGTACGCAAATACAGGTAAAATAAAGAAACATGATGATCTCGTTAAACTTGTTCCTCAAGATTTTCTTCCCAGGATTTTTGAAGAAGATCCCATACTGATTGGTAAAAAATGGCGTGAAGATATAAAGAAAAGATATTTTCGCGTCGATGAAACCCTTAAAACAATTCCTTCAAAATTCTCTATGAAATTCTACGTTTTAAAGGAAATTTCAAAACATTTCAAGAAAAATCGTGTTTATACCGAAAAAGATGTTAATTCCATTCTTTCGATGATATACCCAGATCACGTTGAAATTAGAAGATACCTTGTAGATTTTGGCTTTTTGGAAAGAAAGGCAGATGGGAGTATCTATAAAAAATCGTAACAGGGATATTCCCTGATAAAATAAAAATTCAAGGGGAGGTGTTTTTGATGTGGCGTAAGGTATTGCTGTTTGTTGTAATGGGTATTTTAACGTCGGCAGTTTTTGCAGCGCCCATAACGATCCAATTCTGGCATGCAATGGGGGGAACAGACAGAATCCAACTTCTTCAAAATCTCGCAAACGAATTCATGCAGCAGAATCCTGATATCAAAGTGGAGGTGCAATACACGGGTTCTTACACTGATACGATGACTAAAATGATAGCGGCTGTTAGGGCAGGTAATCCGCCGGATCTTGTCATGATATACGATATAGGCACTCAAATGATGATCGATAGCGGTGTGATAATACCAATTCAAAACATGATAGACAAAGATCCTTCTTTTGACATCAACACACTTGTGCCGGCATCGAGAGGTTACTACACTGTAGGCGGTAAACTTTACAGCATGCCATTTAACTCTTCAAATCCGGTTATCTTTTACAACGAAACACTTTTCGAAAAGGCAGGCCTTGATCCAAACAATCCGCCAACAACATTCGAAGAGCTCATGGCCGATGCGCAAAAATTGACGGTCAAAGATAGCAGCGGTAACACAATTCAATACGGTTTCACATTTGGAAGTGGTGAGCCACTTGCATGGTTTTTTGAACAATTTATGGCAGTCCAAAATGCCTTGCTTTTGAACAACAACAACGGTCGTGATGGAAGGGCAACAAAGGCTGTTTTTGCAAATGCGGCAGGACTGAAGATCTTCAATCTCTTCAACGATATGATACAAAATGGTTCGGCCATAAATGCGGGGCCAGGATGGGACAACGCAAGGCAAATCTTCATTTCGCAAAGAGCCGCCATGCTCATAACATCTACATCTGATGTAAACATGATGATTAAAGCCTCCCAATCCGGCAATTTCTCGCTTGGTATCATGTTCCTTCCGCATCCGGCAGGAGTGCCTTACGGCGGAGTGATAGTTGGCGGTGCAAGTCTGTGGATGGTTGACACAAACAACACTCAAAGAGAAGCAGCAACATGGAAATTCCTTAAATTTCTCGAAAGTGTTGATGCCCAGATCGAATGGAGTACTGGTACGGGTTATTTCCCTGTCAACAAGAATTCAATAATAAAATTGTTGTATGAAGGATACTATGCTAAAAATCCTCTGTATCTTGTTACAGTTTTGCAACTTCTCATGTCAAACATCACGCCAGCAACAAGCGGTGGAGCAACGGGAGCATTCCCACAGATAAGAACAGCCATGGATAACGCTTTTGGAAAGATGTTCACAAAAGCGATGACCCCCCAGCAGGCATTGCAATGGGCACAGGATCAAGCCAATCAGGCAATAGCAAATTACAACTCGCTTTATTGAAAAACAAAGGGCATCAAATGATGCCCTTTGTTTTAAGAGGTGATTGAATTGTTGAGAAAGATTTTTCCTTACTTTTTGCTTGTACCGACATTTTTGATAGTCGTGATCTTCATATATTACCCTGCCTTTCAGACATTCAAACTTAGTTTTTACAAGATGTCGCCATTTGGAAATAGATTGTTCTTCACGGGATTCGGCAACTTCTGGTCTTTATTTACTTCGGGCCAATACATCCAATCGGCATACACAACCTTGATCTTTGTCATTGTAACGGTTGTCGTGGGTCTCACTATTTCTCTTTTTCTTTCGCTCCTTTTAAATCAAAAAGTTCCAGGCATAGGCATTTTCAGAACTTTAATCTTTGCGCCTTACGCCGTTTCTCCAGCCGTGGCAGGAACTTTGTGGGCATTTCTTCTAAGCCCCGTTGCAGGTTATGTGAGTTATCTTTTTCTCGTTATTTTTAAAGCCCAACCCCAATGGCTTACAACTTATCCGCTTGCTCTCATAGCGGTGATGATAGCAACTATATGGAAAAATTTAGGTTTTAACATAATATTTTTCCTTGCAGGGCTTCAATCGATCCCGAAAAGCTATTATGAGGCGGCCACAATAGACGGTGCAAATGCATTCAGCACACTTTTTAAAATAACAATTCCATTGCTTTCTCCAATAACATTTTATCTGATCGTCATGAATGTAACGTTTACGGCTTTTTCTGCTTTTGCAACGATAGATGTTATGACGCAAGGAGGACCAGCCAATACCACGTCCACTTTGATATACAAACTTTATCAAGATGGTTTCGTGAATTTCAACACGGGTTTTGCATCTGCAGAATCTGTAATTTTAATCTTGATAATGGCCGTATTTACCTATTTTTATTTCAAATTTGGCCAAAAGGCGGTGTTCTATCAATGAAAAAAAGTCACAAAAAAATTCTTAAAACAATTTCAATAGAAATAGGTTTAATAGCAGTTTCTATCATCATACTTCTTCCCATCTTTCTCGCCGTTACCATGAGCCTTAAGAGGCCATCTGAAGTTTTTGTGTACCCGCCAAAGATCTTTCCAGACTCCTTTTACATTCAAAATTACATAAGTGCTTTCAATTCTATAAACCTTGGAAAATTGATGCTGAACAGTTTGATAATGAGCGTGATCATCATGATAGGGAAAACGTTCTTTGGAATATTTTCAGGTTATGCATTTTCAAATTTCAAATTCAAAGGCTCATCTTTGCTCTTTGCTGCTTTGTTCATAACGCTTTTCATGCCTGCAGAGATGATAATGATAGTCCCACTATTTCAAATAATGCAGAGTTTTCACTGGGTCAACACCTATTGGGCTCTAACGGTACCATTTTTGGCAAGTGCAACGACGACTTTTTTGATGAGACAGCATTTTATGATCATTCCAAAAGAACTTGAGGATGCAGCAAAAATAGACGGAGCGGGGCCGTTGAGGTTTTTGTTTGAGATACTCATTCCACTTTCAAAATCGACGATAGGAGGCATTGCGATGATAAACTTCGTCTACGCATGGAATTTGTACCTTTGGCCATTGGTGGTGACGAATTCAAACAATATGGCGACGGCACAAATAGGATTGAAGATGCTTACCAACGTTGAATCGACAAGCAACTGGGGAGTTATAATGGCAGGCACGTTAATGGTATTGGGCCCTACCTTGATTCTTTTCTTTGCCGTTCAAAAATTATTTGTAAGGGGAATAATAACGACAGGGCTAAAAGAATAGCGAGCAAAAGACCTAATCCCTATTTATGTCTCTACTAATCACTGTTTACGCGTTAATGGTTATTTCGAAAAAACGTAAGGCATTTTCAGAAGTTATTTTCTCCACCCTTTCAAATGGGATGTCGAAAATAGAAGACAAAGTTTCAACGGCGAATCTCACGTACTTAGGCTCATTTCTTTTTCCCCTAACAGGTTGAGGAGAAAGATAGGGGCAATCTGTTTCTGTAAGAATTCTATCAATTGGGGAAAAAGACAGAACTTTTCTAAGATTTTCATTTTTCTTGTAAGTTGCCATACCGCCGACGCCTATGTAAAATCCGAGATCGAGGAACCTTTTCAAATCATCCATTTCTCCGTTAAAACTGTGAACTACCGCTGTGAGATCAAAATGCCTCAAAATATCGTAAGCGTCAAAATATGCGTCTCTTACGTGGAGAACAACGGGCAAATGCCGTTTCTGGGCAATCTCGAGTTGAAGTTCAAAATACTTCCTTTGAAGTACTTGAGGTGATAAATTTCTGTAATAATCAAGTCCTATCTCTCCAATTGCCACGACCTTTTGTTGATCCAAAAATTTCTCCAATTTCTCCTGCCACTTTGCTTCAACTTCAAGATCTGCCACATCGTGCGGATGTATCCCAACGGATGCATAAACTCTATCGTGAATTTTGGCAAAATTAACGGCTTTTTGACTTGAATCAAGATCAAATCCAATTTCTACGATGAATTCAATTCCATCTTTTTGGAAGTTCTCAACGATCTGGTCTCTATCCTCATCAAAATCGCTCATCGTAAGATGAGAATGTGTGTCTATCATTCCAACTCACCAGCAAATTCGTGCGCTTTGTAAGTTATATTGCCTGCCCCCATGAAGACGTAGAGATCTGCCTGAGTTTTGTTCAGTGCTTGGAGGATATCATCAAGTTTCACGAACTTTCCGACTTTACCCTTAAGTTTTATATCATCGATAAGGGTTTGTGGATCAGCATTGTTTTCGCCTTCAAAAGCGCCAAAAATTTCCGTTACGTATACTTCATCTGCAAAAGACAATGCCTCTGCAAAATGCTTTTCAAATTTTGAAAATCTCGTGTATCTGTGAGGTTCAAAAACTGCTATTACCTTCTCAAAGTAAGGTCTTACAGACAAGAGAGCGGCTCTGACCTCGTCTGGAGTATGGGCATAATCGTCGATAACCGTGATCTCTCCAGAGTGTAAAACTTCAAGTCTTCTCTTTAGGCCAGGATAATCTGACAGTGCTTCTGCGCATTTTTCTAACGAGAAACCGGCCAAAATTCCTCCCGCGATTGCCATCGTGGCATTTGCAATTTGATGAACTCCTGCGATGTTAAGCACGGCTGTCACCTCAGACTCACCGTACTTTACTTTGAAAATTTGCTTTTTAAATCCCAACTCAACTGGCCAGTACTCGATATTTCCTCCTCTTCCAACTTTAAGAGAAGCGTTAAAATCAAAATCAGAAGACACGACCGTATATTTGGCCTTCTTTAAAAAATTCACAACCTTTTCGAATTGCAACTTTGGATCATTCCAATTCCAACGAATTGTATTTTCAATTTAAATCCTCCGTTATTTTTATATACTGAACCTCTTTTAAATTCTAAGTCTTACAGTGGAGAGCATGATACCCCAGAGGAATCTGGCGCCTTGCGAGGACAGATTCCGACGGGGCGCATGCTGGAACTGCAAGATATAAATGGACATTCGTCGTTACTTTCACGCACATTATGAGTATATTATATACCTCACGTTGCCTGATACTCACCCATCCTTTTACACAAATTTCAAAGCGATGATGAAAGATAAGATGATGCGAACTTTCAACACATTTCTTATCAATCTGCTTTTTCGATGACGGGATACAGAAGTTTTGGCCCCTCCGATATTTTTCCAGACGGTCTTATCATTGAGGTGTAAATTATGTCATTTGATTTTTTCAAACATTCTTCGATCTCGTCATAATCGCTTTCGTTGTGAAATTTTCCCACAACGGGATCTATTCTAAAACGCGCCTGGGGATTTATTGATTTTAAAAATCTCGCGATTTTAACGATCTCGTCACATTCAACAAGTCCTTTGACGTAAACAGTTTCAACGGTCATCTTCTCGGCTTTAAAATGCTTTATCTTTTCAAGCAACTCGACATTTGAAGCGCCCGTGATCTTCCTGTGGAGATCATCATCTAAGGCCTTTAGGCTTACGGTAGCACCCTTTATCATCCTAAAGAGTTCATCATCAAGACCATTGCCGTTTGTGATAAGCCAACTTTCTATTTCTTCATCTTTAAGGTGGGATACGAGCGGCTTTATCTGAGGGTCTTCTGTTGGCTCTCCACCACCCATGAAAACAAGTTTCACTCCATTTGATTTCAAAATATCGACTATTTCTTCCACGCTCAAGAACTTAACAAATTTTTTATCCCACATCTCGCTCAATTTTTGCTTTATTTCAGAAGACAAGCACAGATTCCATTTTTCGAAAGACCATATGCAATAAGTGCAATTCCAACTGCAACCGTAAAATATCATATATGCACTGCCGTCACGAAACTGAACTATGTGATAGACATGGGTCATTTTTGCACCTCTTTAAGATCAAACTTCAGGTAAAAATATCTATCACTTTCAAGCAAGGTAGAATTTTCGAGGATAAATGATGAATCAAAAAGTGGTGATTCAAGCACGACGGTGTGAAACTCTCCATTTTCTCCTGCAGGATCTGCTTTGGTTTCGTGTGTAAATATTTCGAGATCTTCTAAAGTTCTAAAGGTGTAGCCAAGATATTCCCTTGAAAGTTTGTTTTTGTCAACGGCAATTATGGAATATACAAAACCATGATCGATCATCTCTTTTACAAGATC
>JABEBX010022173.1_pt1 | contig 29234 bp, 25 predicted proteins | sample 7245971 | NCBI WGS metagenome assembly JABEBX01 (sample SAMN14506365, study PRJNA622280) | hot springs metagenome | biome: hot spring [ENVO:00000051]|acidic hot spring [ENVO:00002120]; feature: spring [ENVO:00000027]|sediment [ENVO:00002007]; material: sediment environment [ENVO:01001048]... | reverse complement strand
CATTAAGATATGGCGGCATTGTCGAATATGTATATGACATACCATTGATGGTTGCTATCACTGTTGATGTTGGCACATGGGAAAGCAGCGAGGGCAGCGCGAAATAGAATGATGTGTATGGCACGAAGTCTATAGTCAGAGGATTGCTCGTCGTATTGGCGAAATCAGCATATGCTGTAACATTGCCTATATGCCTGCTCGAAACTCCCGATGTGGCTATCCCCTTGGAGTTCGAAGATGCGGTCAATGGATAGACATTTGCGTTCGTATTATTTATTGTGAAGTTCACTGTTGCTCCTTTGAGCGGATACCCGAGCATCTTGACTGTGGCGTATATTATGTCATATGACCCATCAGCGGGGAACCTGCTCTGATTCACGGCAAGGGTAACGCTCGTAGTAGTAGATATCAAAGGTGATGCATGGGCGTTGAAACTGCCGGAATACGTCTGCGAAGGAGCACTTTTGCAGCTCGTTATATTGAATGGACTTGGAGCAAGGCCGCAATATGTGGCGTTAAGGTACATATTACCGGCAAAGAACTCACCGAGGGAACTTGTAACGTTTGACAGCGGCACGGTGCATATTACCGAACCGCCCGGAAGCGCGTAATAAGGCTTGCATGTGTATGAAGTAGTATTCTTGCCGTTTATTGAAACGTACAGATGTGGATTGAGTATTGGATACGTCTGCGTGTTGGTCAGAAAGAGCGCCATCTCCGTAGCATGCGTCGTGGTGTTTGTGCCTAGCACCATGTCCTCGCAATACGCTCCAATCTTGAACGAGCATTGCGAACTCACGATTACACGAGGAGCGACTAGGTATAGGTACAGGAGCGCAACTGCGACCGCGATAATCAGGATCGCCCAGCTGTACGTTATCATGTATTCCATTGCGCTCTGAGATTCCTCACGCCCTTTCGGCCTCTGAGAAGCGCTTTTGAATGACTGCACAGCAGCATACTTATGGCGCTTGGGAGTGCTATTGACCTTAGCAGGAGACTTGGATTTCCGTTTTTCCATCTAACAACCCGGTATTTGCACAAACTTGGGTACTCTGTTATATGTCTTAGTATATATATTTAAAACTTCTTACTGCCATGGCTTTGCTTGATATGCACAGCGCTGCGGCAATGCGATCAGTAATTGTTATTTGCTATTACTGTAGCGGTACACAAAGCTTTTATAGGTACATACATAAACGTGCACTTATCTGTGATGAGAGAATGGCATGGAATACGGCGATAGAGCGCAAGCCCCACCTGGAGGAGCTCGAGCTCACCAATAGCGTATACAGCTTGGGTAGAGGGCATGAGATACTGCTGGATGGCGGATCCGGGAAAAAAGCCATAATACCTGCGGCGCTCGCCCCGTACCTGAGGAGATCCATTGACATAGATGTGATAATGAAAGGGAATGCGGCTAAGAGCATGCTAGGCGGCATAAAGCTCAGGAATATGGTTGATAGGGTTGTGTACAACAATGATGCTGCATATTGCCTATTATCGCCTTTTACTGTCATCAGCAATATAGAGAATATAGATATATTCACTGAGAGCACGGGAGTAGGACCAATACGTGTCACCAGGGAGGTGTTCGACAGGGCTTATTCGGTATGGATAGATAGGATAAGCCTAAACGCAAGGCTGCCTGACATATCTTTTGTGGCGGCTACAAGCATGAATCCGGTTGTGCAGAAGCGCAGCCGCGTAGTGCCAGCGCTCGTCGCTATGTTAGCAGGCATGCATGGCTTTGATGTGCAAGAAGCTATAGAGCGTTCTATATCATATATGCTTGAAGGCTCTGAGAGCATACGCGAAGCCTTAAGCAATGCGCGTGGCCGCAATGACATTACATACCGGCATGTACTGCATGATCCAAACTACGTGGAATACGAACGAAGAATATCTACAAAGCTACCTAATGTCATACATAACAACAGGGAACGTGTGCTGCACCTCGCGCTGAAAATCGGTATAGGGAGGGATGAAACTGACCGGTTCCTTGAGATGTATGTTAAGAAATTGAGACGCGCATGAGCCTTATGCCTGCCAATGCGCATAAAGCCCGTTGGCATAGCGCTAACCGCATATAACGCAAATATATTTATTACTTTGCGTATAAAACTAGTATAACGAGCTTGGTACCCCGTGTCAGTTGGCGCTTTGTTTCGATGGTGAGCTGTTGGCTTCGAATTATGACCTCGTCCCAGAACATGAATTGCTTAGCGAGAGCGAAGCTAAGAAGATATCAAAGAAGTTCAATACTCCATTAGAGAGATTCCCAAAGATTCTCGAATCAGACCCTCAGGCGGTTAAGATTAAGGCTGCTGCGGGCCAGCTCATAGCTGTGCACAGGAACGACGGCGGAAAGAAGTATATAGCCTACAGGTATGTGGTGAAGGGCTGATGCTCTCCCATAGCTTTTGTTTTAACGGTGTGATATAATGGCTAATAACCACGAAGTTTTGGAATCATATCTATCCTCTGTGTCGATGGTGCAGCAGCAGATAGACAGCTACAACAGGTTCATACATATAGGTATACACAACATAATAAAGAGCCAGAGCGTGGTGGAGCCCGATGTCTCCAACTTCGCCATAAAGTTCAACAGCATACGGCTTGAGCAGCCTAAGATCATCGAATCGGACAGCTCCACAAAGGACCTTATGCCCCATGAAGCCCTTGTCAGGAACATGACGTATGCAGCGCCTATGTACATAACTTATACGCCAATAATAAGCGGCATAGAAAAGACAATAAACATGGGCGAGGCGTATGTGGGCGACATGCCAGTTATGCTGAAGAGCGACCTGTGCTACACGAAAAACATGACCTATGAACAGCTGCTCGGCGAAGGCGAGGACCCGGACGATCCTGGCGGTTATTTCATAATAAAGGGCACGGAAAGGGTGCTCGTAGGCATAGAGGACCTTGCGCCTAACAAGATGATATGCACTAAGGAGAGCAAGGGCGAGACTGTATGCAAGGTCTTCTCTACTACACAGCTCAACTTCAGAGGCAGATGCAGCGTAACCAGGGATGAGTATGGGGCATATTCCCTTATGTTCCCCACGCTGTCCAAAGGCATAGACTTCATACTGGTGCTCAGGGCGTTAGGGCTCACGATGGAGAAGATACAGGAAGCGAGCGCAAACAAGGACGTTGGAAACGACCTGCTCCTGAACGTCAGCATAAGCAAAGCCAAGGACATGAGCGTCTCTGAAGCGATAACCGAACTCGGCAAGATATCCGCACCAAACCAGGCCAAGGTGTACCAGGACAAGAAGGCTGAGATACAACTAGACACTTACATATTGCCGCACATAGGCACTGATCCGAAGATCCGGCTTGAGAAGGCCTATTACCTGATAAGGATGGCCGAAAGGGCTTCTCTCGTCGCCTATGGCTATGTAAAGTCAGACGACAAAGACAGCTACGCCAACAAGAGGATAAGCCTAGCCGGGGACCTGATGGAGGTCCTATTCAACAACGCGTTCAAGTTCTTCGTTAGGGATGTGAAATACCATGTCGAGAGGACAACCGCAAGGGGGAGGAAGCTCAACGTCAGGACCAACATAAACCCGGATACGCTGACCGAGAAGATATTGTACTCCATGGGCACCGGATCGTGGCCGGCAGGGCAGACAGGAGTATCGCAGGTGCTCGACAGGACCAACCTGTTCAGCGCCCTATCGCACCTTAGGAGGGTGAAATCGCCTCTCGCGAAGAAGCATTCGCATCTTAAGGCGAGAGATGTGCACGGCAGCCATATAGGCAAGATATGCCCTTCAGAAACGCCTGAAGGGCCTGAGGTTGGGCTCACCAGGTACCTGGCCATAATGGCGAAGGTCACGGTAGGCGCTGACGAAGCGATGGTGAAGAGCAAGATAGATGAGCTCATGGCGCCAAAAGGCAAAACCGCGCCGAATAAGAGATAAGGTGTTTTTATGGCAGAAGAAAGATGTTATGTATACCTGAATGGCAAGCCTCTCGGCAATGTCGAGGACGGGAGGGCTCTAGCGAATGAGATACGGAAGAACAGAAGGCTAGGCCTCATATCAGGAGAAGTCAATGTGGTCTACAAGAAGAAGGTCAATGAGGTATACATACTTACGGATAGGGGAAGGCCGAGAAAGCCCTACATAATAGTAGAGAACGGCGTGAGCAAGCTCACCGAAGAACTGAAGGAGAAGCTTAGAAAGAAAGAGATAGATTTCAACTATCTCATAAGGAGGGGGGTCATAGAATACCTGGATGCGGAGGAGGAGGAGAACATATTATGCGCGCTGACTGAAGGCGAGATAACCCCTAGGACAACACACCTTGAGATAGACCCGGCATCAAACCTTAGCATCATAATAAACTCGAGCGTATACCCAGAATACGACACACTGGGCAAGCACGGCCTGATATCCAACTTCATAAAGCAGAGCCAGGGGGTGTATGCGCTAAATTTCAAGAACAGGTTCGACGCCAGGGCATACATTCTGTACTACCCTCAGAAGCCGATAGTGAACAGCGTAGTGTATCGCGCACTGAAGCTCGGCCGACATGCCAGCGGCCAGAACTTTGTGGTCGCGCTCAGCACGTATTATGGGTATAACATGCAGGATGCCGTAATACTGAACAGGGCAGCGATAGATAGGGGATTGGGCAGGAGCATGTTTTACAGGTCATACAGCGACGAGGAGAGGAGATACCCGGGAGGGCAGCAGGACCATTTCAAGATACCGCCGGCTGTAGCCGATGGCTATCTCGGAGAGCACGCATATTCGAAGCTCAGCGAAGACGGCATAATAGAGCCTGGGCAGGACGTATATGAGGGCGATGTGCTTATAGGCAAGGTCTCGCCGCCCAGGTTCCTCGAAGAACAGACCAGCTTCGGCATCTCCGAGGAGAAGACGCGGGACAATTCGGTCAAGCTTAGGACGGGTGAGCAGGGAGTCATAGACAGCGTGGGCATAAGCGAGAGCACAGGTGCGACAAAGATAGTCAAGGTAAGGATAAGGAACCAGAAGGTGCCAGAGCTCGGGGACAAATTCGCGAGCAGGCAGGCGCAGAAGGGGGTTGTAGGGCTCATAGTGAATCCCGAGGACATGCCGTTCACCAGTTCTGGCATAATACCGGACCTTCTTCTGAATCCGCACAGCGTAGGAGGCAGAACTACAGTAGGGCATATGATGGAGATGCTTGTTGGCAAGGCCGCATCCATGGAGGGCATGGAAAGCGACGGCACCCCATTCGCGACCAAAGGATCGGAGTTGATGAAGAGGTACGGGGACATACTCGAAAGCAAAGGGTTCGACAGGTTCGGCGACGAATGGCTCTATGACGGCGTAACAGGAAAGAGGTTCGAATCGAAGATGTTTATGGGAGTCGTATACTACAAGAAGCTGATGCAGATGGTGAGCTCGAAGCTGCAGGTGAGGGGCAGAGGGCCGGTGCAGATACTCACGCACCAGCCGACAGAGGGCAAGCCCAGAAGCGGCGGCCTGAGGTTCGGGGAGATGGAGCGCGACGCGCTTGTAGGGCATGGAGCCAGTTTGCTTCTCAAGGAGCGCATGCTCTACCAGAGCGATAAGTCCGAGATCTGGGTGTGCCAGAACTGCGGCGACGTCGGCTATATGGACTATATAAAGAACAGACCGGTGTGCCTGACGTGCGGCAGCACTGACCTCAAGCAGGTCGAGATAAGCTACGCCTTCAAACTCCTTCTTGATGAGATAAAGTCACTGCACATACTGCCGAGGATAAGGATGAGGAGCGAATGATTGATGGTGAATTGAATGCAAGCAGAGCTTATAGATCATATAAGATTCACGGCCATATCTCCGGATATGGTAAAGCACATGAGCGTAGCCAAGATAATAGTGCCTGATACATACAATGATGACGGCTACCCGATAGACGGCGGCCTCATAGACCAGAGGCTTGGGGTGATAGACCCAGGGCTGAAGTGCAAGACGTGCGGAGGGAGGGCAAAGATATGCCCGGGACACTTCGGCCACATAGAGCTCGTCAGGCCTGTGATCCATCCGGAATTCGCCAAGACCATATACCTGCTACTTCAATCCACGTGCAAGGACTGCCATAGGATACTGCTCAATGAGAAGCAGGTCGGAGACCTCAAGCCAACCATAGAGAGCTTCATGAGGGCCGACGACAACAACAAGGAGATAAGCCTGCAGACATCAATCGAGAGCGAAGACAAAAGCATGTCGATAATAAAGAAGCTCAAGACCGTGAAAAAGTGCCCGTACTGCGGCGCAGTGCAGGGCAAGCTCAAGCTCGACAGGCCTACGTTCTTCTATATGAACGGCAACAGGCTCAAGAGCGACGAGATACATGACTGGCTGGCCAAGATAAGCGACGATGACCTCGCATTGCTGGGCATAGACGGCACTGTCACAAGGCCCGAATGGTTCGTCATATCTTACCTTCTTGTGCCACCTGTGAACGTCAGGCCTTCCATAACACTGGAATCGGGCGAGAGGAGCGAGGACGACCTCACGCACAAGCTCGTCGACATAATAAGGACCAACCAGAGGCTGGAACAGGACATAGACGCGGGCGCGCCTCAGATAATAATAGATGACCTGTGGGAGCTCCTGCAATACCAGGTCACTACATATTTCAACAATGAAACGCCAGGCGTCCCTGTAGCGAGGCACAGAAGCACCAGGCCTTTGAAGACGCTCGCGCAGAGGCTGAAGGGCAAAGAGGGCAGGCTCAGGTATAACCTGAGCGGCAAGAGGGTAAACTTCTCAGCCAGGACAGTTATAACCCCGGACAACTACATAGACATGGACGAACTTGGAGTGCCACAGAAGATGGCCGAAGTCCTGACAATACCCTTTTATGTCACTAAGTGGAACATAGATCATGCCAAGAAATTGCTGTCCAACACCTCGTATCCGCTGGTGCTCAACCATATATCCAAGGAGGGCGTTAGGAAGAGGGTAGCCGATACGAATAGGGAGGAACTGCTCGCCGCGCTGCAGCCTGGCGACATCATAGACAGGCAGCTCATGGATGGCGATGTGGTCCTGTTCAACAGGCAGCCTACGCTGCACAGGATATCAATAAACGCGCATCTGGCGCGCATATTGCCTGGCAACACTTTCAGATTGAATCTCGCTTCAGTCACCCCGTACAATGCGGATTTTGATGGCGACGAAATGAACATGCACGTGCCGCAGACGCTGGAGGCACAGGCAGAGGCAAGATTGTTGATGAACATCAGCACATCGATAATTTCGCCCAGGAATGGGCTGCCGGTTGTGGTAGCGCTCGAAGATGTACTTATAGGCGTATATGAGCTGACAAAAGACGATTCGTATTACACAAAAGATGAAGCAGCGAGGTTATTGGCAAGCATAGGCGTATATGAGCTCCCGAAGGAATCGAAGAAAGGCCTGTACTTTGGCAAGGATATATTCTCCATGATGCTAAGGGATGACCTTGACTTCGAGTATACCGACAAGAAGAACCCCAAAAACAACGCAACAATAAGCAAGGGCAAGCTCGTGAAGGGGCATGTAAGCTCGAAGCTGATAGGCAAGCGCGGGGCGCTGCTGCTGTACATATACAATAAGTATGGACCGGAGGAAGCCAAAAAATTCCTTGATGACGTATCAAAGCTCGCAGGAAGGGCAGTATACACTTTCGGCATGTCCATAAGCATGCGCGATTACTATGAGGGTTCGCTTGGAGGCGAGCGCGAGAAGATAATATCGGACACGCTCAATGAGGCGAACGAACTGCTGAACAAGTATAAGGACGGCACACTCGAAGCCCTGCCCGGCTATACCAGGAAGCAGACGTACGAACTCGAGGTTTTCACCAGGCTCAACATCGCCAGGAGCATTGCGATGGACGCGATACGCAGCAAGCTCACCATAAAGAACAAAGCCATGCTGATGATAGATGCTGATGCCAGGGGCAACATAATGAACTTCAGCCAGATAAGCATGTTCCTAGGCCAGCAATCTGTCAGAGGGGGTAGGCCTTCCAGGGGGTATGATGGCCGTATACTTCCGTATTTCAGGAGGAAAGATAGGAACCCTGCAAATAGGGGCTTTGTCAAGTCCAATTTCATAGAGGGGCTAGATTTCGTTGATTACTACATGCATGCCATGGGAGCAAGAGACTCAGCCATGGGCAAACCTCTGGTAACGGCAGTCAGCGGATACCTTATGAGGAGACTGGTCAACGCAATGCAGGACTTCTACGTCGACAGTGACCTTTCTGTTAAGGATGCAGGAGGATCGCTGATAGAGACCATATATGGAGGGGACGGGATAGACCCGATGAAGGAGAATATGCAGTGAGTGATGTATCATGGCAACAATCAAAAATGACAATCTTAAAGTGGCGCCTGGAGAAGCGGTTGGAACAGTCGCAGCCCAATCCATAGGCGAGCCAAGCACACAGATGGTGCTGGAGAACTTCCACCAGGCAGGTGTGGTATCGGCCATAAGGACAAAAGGGCTGCCAAGGCTTATAGAGATCGTTGATGCGAGGAAGGTGCCTAAGATAGCGACCATAGAGATCTGGCCAGAGAAATCTATCATGTATGACCTTGACAAGGTCAAGGCCCTGAAGAAGAGAATAGAGGAGGTCAGGGTGAATGACATAATATCGGACTTCGACGAGAACTTCAATAACGCGAGCATGCAGCTGATGCTGGACAAGGAGAAGCTAGCGATGTATGACATTACTGAGAGGGCAGTGGCGGGCAAGCTGGAGAAGGTCGAAGGAATAGATGTTAGTTCTGCAGACCATGTGGTTACGATAAAGATAAAAAAGACGAAGAGCGCCGACAGGAGCGTCCATGGAATACGCGTAATGTTCGTGAAGGTCAGAAACATGACGATAGCAGGCGTCAAGGGCGTGAGCAACATAGATATAGAGATCGGCGACGACAAATCGATCTATCTGGTAGCTATGGGAAACAACATAAGCGGCGTGCTCGAAATTGAAGGCGTAGACAAGAACAGGGTTTACAGCAATGATCCGTTTGAGGTCATGAGGGTATTCGGCATAGAGGCGGCAAGGAACCTGATAGCAAACGAGCTCAGGGACACTATGAAGTTGAATGGCGTGGACGTGAGCTACAGGCACCTGATGCTGGTTGCTGATGCAATGACTTTCTATGGCACCATAAAGAGCGTCGGAAGGCACGGGATAGTTGGCAGCAAGAACTCCGTGTTCGCGCGTGCTGCCTATGAAGAGACCATAAAGCACTTCACGAATGCCTGCGTGTTTGGGGAGAGCGATCCGCTCACGGGAGTTGCGGAGAACATACTCATAGGCAAGCAGGTAAGGGTAGGCACAGGCGTAGTGAAACTTGCAGTGAAGAAGAGTGACCTCAAGGAGATAAAGGGCAAGTAACAATAGCTATATATAGTTTTGTTTCGTCAGCTCTTTGTTTTTGTTTTGTAGGTTTTATGTATCGTGATGTTGGTAATTATTTTGCAGGTGTATATATGCAGCAGGAAAGACCGTTTGATTTGTTGAACAAGGTTCTGGGCCAGAAGGTTTTCATAAAGCTGAAGAACAACTTCAGCATACGGGGCAGGATAACCTCCTTTGACGCCCATATGAACGTAGTGCTCGAGGACGCGGAAGAGCTTGACAATGGCGAAACCAAGGTCAAGTTGGGCACCATACTGCTCAGGGGAGGCAACATAATATTTGTGTCGCCGGCATAACGCTTATCCTGGGCTCCTGGCGCAACGGTAGCGCGCCTGCATGGCATGCAGGAGGTTGCGGGTTCAAAAATGCGCATGGCCAATATGCGCAATGAAAATCCCGCGGAGTCCACATTTTTATCCTCTGTATATATAGCAAAAGGGCAGGCTTGAGCAGTAAAATTGAAAGAAATCAAAAAAGAAAAATGAGCGAAAGATTCCTTAATCACTCGACTTTCACTTCATTGCCCTGTAGCTCCTTGGATTTCTTCAGCTCAACCTTCAGGGTGCCGTTCTCGTACGTCGCTTTTGCGCTGTTCGGTATCACATCGCCAGGCAGCGGTATGGTGCGGTAGTATCCTGATGATGTCCTTTCCTTCATGTAGTAATCTTTGCCCTTATCCTCGCTCTCTTCGGATTTCTCCGCACGTATCATCAGCTCGTCCTTCGTCGCCTTTATCTTTATGTCCCTCTTGTCCATGCCTGGCATGTCGGCCTTCACTATGAAGGAGCTGTCCGTATCCTTTATGTCTATGCTTGGCATTGCGAAGCCCTCGTTAAAGAACTCCTGCATAGCTCTCCCGGGCCTGCTCATTACCGAGAAGGGGTTTGAGAACCAATCATCAAAGAACCCCCTTGTCATCGGCACAGGCTTGTACCTCTTCTTGTTTTCGTCGGTCATTCTATCATCTGACAACTTTTATTTGATATATACAACTTTTTATTATATGAAAGGAAAGATATTTAAACATTTTGCTACATAAATATAACACTATGAAAAAAATAATAATCAAGTCTGTTGACTTTCCGCCATCATCAAGGAACCCTGATGCAGTCATATCATGGTTCTGCGAGGCATTAGGGCTCTCTAACCAGAATGACCCCGAGAGCATAGAATCAGAGATACTCAAGAGGTTCCTCTTAGCGGCAAGCAAGAACGCAGGCATTTCAAGCTCAGGAATAAAGCTTGGGAAGGGCATACCCAGAAGCACCATAATATACCACCTCAACAGGCTAGTAGAGAGCGGGCTTGTGGTCAAGAGAGGCAGGAAGTATTATATGAGGTCGCAAGCTCTCGCAACTTCAATAGAGGAGATAGAGTATGATATAGACCGGGAGTTCCAGCGCATGATAGACGTCGCAAGGGAATTTGACAGATTGTTTCTGCAGCGTGCTGGTAATCATGCGGGCAATTTCAATAAAGGCAAGGTCATAAAAATAGAATAGGTGATCGCATTGGCATCTAATAAGGATATCGGCAGCAACAATGAGAATGGCGCTAGCAATGAGAAGGCTGAGAAACGCGATTCGGATAAGGCCCAGAAAGAGGGCGTGAATGAGAAGAGCGACGAGTATATGGAATTGAAGGAGAGGTTTATGAGGTTAGCTGCAGAATTTGACAACTACAAGAAGAGGACGGCAAATGATATTGCTTCAGCAAAACGCATGGGCATGGCTGAGCTCATGAAGCCGCTGCTCAGCGTTCTAGATGAATTCGAGCTCACGCTCATTGCGGTCAATGCCGCCAAGAATGACAGCCTTGCAAAGGGGGTGGAGATGCTATACTCAAATTTCACGGACACGCTAAAGTCGTTCGGATTGATGGAGGTTGAGGCAGATGGCGCTTTCGATCCCTATAGGCATGAGATAATGCTTGCCAGGGAGGACGACTCAAAACCAGGGACTATATTGGAAGTTGTGAAGAAAGGGTATATGCTTGACGGCAAGTTGCTCAGGCCGGCATCGGTGATAGTGGCAAAGGAGAGAGAGCGCAACGATGATGACACAAAAGGAGGAATGGAGCAGAAGTAGAAAAGAAAAAATCTGTAGGGTTAATATAATTTGATAGGCAAAACTTAATTTACGATATGATACTTGCATAAAAGAGGTGTATAAAATGAAAGTCATTGGAATAGATTTAGGAACCAGCAACAGCGCAGCTGCTGTGCTCGAAGGAGGCAGGCCCACGATAATACCGAGCGGAGAGGGTGCAACAATGTACGGCAAGGCATTCCCAAGCTATGTAGCGTTCACCAAGGACGGGCAGCGGCTGGTAGGCGAACCGGCCAGGAGGCAAGCGGTAGCAAATGCAGAGGGCACAGTGACGGCCTTCAAGAGGAAGATGGGCACTGACTACACGTACAGGATATATGGCAAGGAGTACAAGCCACAGGAGCTCTCGGCGATGCTGCTGCAGAAAATAAAGAACGATGCGGAGGCATTCCTAGGGGAGAAGGTCACCAAAGCGGTGATAACGGTGCCGGCTTATTTCAACGACAACCAGAGGCAAGCCACAAAGGACGCCGGGGAAATAGCCGGGCTTGAAGTGGTGAGGCTGGTGAATGAGCCCACTGCCGCGTGCCTTGCTTATGGATTGGACAAACCTGGCAAGGAGATGAAGATACTTGTATACGATCTGGGAGGCGGCACTCTGGATGTGACAATCATGGAATTTGGGGGGGGAGTGTTTGAGGTAAAAGCCACGAGCGGCGATACGCAGTTGGGCGGCACCGACATGGACAACGCCATAGTGGAATTCCTGCTGGATGAGATAAGGAAGCAGAATTCGGTCGACATATCGAAGGATATACAGGCCATGCAGAGGCTGAGGGAGGCTGCAGAAAAGGCGAAGATAGAGCTTTCCACCGTACTTAGCAGTGAGATAAACCTGCCGTTCCTGGCACAGGATGCCAACAAGAATCCGGTACATTTTACATACTCTTTCAGTAGGGCAAAGCTTGAGAGCATAGTCCTGCCATTGGTCGAACGCTCCACAAAGCCGGTCATGCAGGCGCTAAAGGACGCTAAGATGGAACCCAATGGCATAGACAAGATAATACTCGTAGGGGGGCCTACAAGGATGCCGATAGTCCAGAGGTATGTAGAGCAGCTGCTCGGCAAGAAGGCAGAGAGGGGAGTAGACCCGATGGAAGCTGTCGCTCTTGGAGCTGCCATACAGGCTGGTGTGCTGACAGGAGAGGTCAAGGACATTGTGCTGCTAGACGTGACGCCCCTGACTCTGGGCATAGAGACGCTTGGGGGCGTTGCTACGCACCTGATAGATAGGAACACCACTATACCGATTAAGAAATCGCAGACATTCACTACGGCGGAAAATAACCAGACACAGGTCGATATACACGTTGTACAGGGCGAAAGGGCATTGGCCAAGGACAACATCGACCTTGGAAGGTTCCAGCTTACAGGCATACCGCCAAGCCCAAGGGGCGTGCCGCAGATAGAGGTCACTTTCGATATAGATTCGAATGGCATACTGCACGTCACAGCAAAGGACATGGCTACGAACAAGTCGCAGAGCATGGACATAATAGCGCCGCACAAGATGAACAAAGACGACATAGACAAGAAGATTGATGAATGGAAGAAGCATGAGGAGGAGGACAAGAAGATAAAGGAGAGCATAGAGACAAAGAACAATGCCGAATCGCTTGCATACACAACGGAGAACACCTTGAACGAGTACAAGGACAAGATACCTAAGGAGGTATATGATAGGATAAATGGGATAAAGGAGGAGCTCAGCAAGGCGATAAAGGCGGAGGATTACGAGGGCATGAAGAGCAAGAGCGAAGAACTTGGGAAGGCGCTGCAGGAGATAGGTTCGAGCATGTACAAGGGGGCGCAAGGACAGGCAGGTAGTGGTGCACAGGGGCCCGGACCCAACCCTGATAGCGGCAATGATTCTGGGAGCGGTGCAGCAGACGCCGACTTCAAAGTGGAGGGAAGCAAATGAGTAGCAAAGAATGATTCAGATGGCCGAAGATTTCTATAAGGTCCTTGGGCTGGAAAAGGGCGCGAGCCTCGAAGAGATAAAGCAGGCATACAGGAAGCTGGCGCTCAAATACCACCCGGATGTGAACAAGAGCGATGAAGCTGAGGAGAAATTCAAGGAGATCAACGAAGCGTACGCGGTGCTGAGCGACCCTGAGAAGAGGAAGCAGTATGATGCGTATGGCCCGGATGCGTTCAACCAGAGGTACACGCAAGAGGATATCTTCAGGAATTTCGATTTCGAGAAAGTATTCAGGGACTTTGGCTTCAACTTCGGCGGCGAAGATTTCGGCAGCAGCATATTTGAGGACATGTTCGGCTTCCAGCATGGCGCGAGGAATGCGGACATGGGCAACGACATACTCGCCAAGGTGAACGTAACGCTTAAGGAAGCATACGCAGGGACCGAGAAAAAGCTCAGGGTTAGGCATGTCGCAGTATGCGCTGTGTGCAACGGCACGGGCGCTGAGCCTGGAAGCAAAGTTGTCAGATGCGACAAATGCAATGGCTCGGGCCAGGTGAAAGTGACAAGAAGGACGCCTTTCGGAATCATACAGACCATATCAACTTGCCCCAAATGCGGAGGCAGCGGCAAGATATATGAGAATGTCTGCCGCGCCTGCGGGGGCTCCGGGAAGAAAGTAGTCGAACAGGTAATAGATGTATCAGTACCGAAAGGCGTAGACGATGGGATGAGGCTCCGCGTTAGGGGGATGGGCGATTACGGGAAGGACAGGAGCGGCGACCTCTATGTTGAGGTGCATGTGCAGAAGAACCCGAACTTTGAGCGAAGCGATGAGAACCTATATACTACGATACATGTGCCGTTCTATACAGCAATGGCTGGCGGCAAGATAAGCGTGCCGACGCTCGAAGGGGACAAGGAGGCGTATATAGATGAGGGCACGCAGCCCGACGCAAGGATAGTCCTTAAGGAGTATGGCATGCCGATCTTTAGGTCTAGTGGGAAGGGCGACGAGATAGTCACGATAAAGGTTGATATGCCGAGGAGCCTGTCCAAGGAACAGAAGGAATTGCTAGCGAAGTTTGAGGAGCTCGACAGGAAGAAGAAGAGATTTGGCATATTCTGATGCCCTATGCCCGGATAAGGCGGTATTTCTGATGCATATATTCCACAACAAGGCCCTTTGGGCAAACTATTAATATATGACCCGATACATACCTATCGGACTTCATTTCCTTAGGGGTAGATATGCATGGCTGACGCTATAACAGAGGGCATAAAGCTAAAGTTCGATGAGTTCTTTGAGCGCCATTACAAGGAAGCGGTAGAATCGCTCATCATATCGTATCCCGAAAAGGTCAGCATAAAGGTTGATTTCAAGGACCTCGAGAAGTTCGATCCCGACCTCGCCAACGAACTGATAGAGAATCCGGATGTGGTCCTAGCTGGGGCTAACGATTCGCTTAGAGGAATGATTGGGAGCGTCGCGACAGATGAACACGAGACGCATGTGAGGATATTCGGGCAGACGGTCAATGTGCCGCTGGTGCAGGACGTGGGCTCGAAATACATAAGCAAGATGATAATGCTCGACAGCTTGATAGTGAAAAGATCCGAGATTAACCCGAAGGTCAAGATAGGCGCCTTCAAATGCTCATATTGCGGCGCATCGTTCAAGATTGACATGGAGAAGGATGACGTGCCTGAGGTCTGTCCCCAGTGCAAGAGGAAGGCGCTCAAGCAGGTCGCAGAGGAATCGAGGTTCATAAACCTGCAGAAAATTGCGGTGCAGGACCCCCTGGAGAAGCTCAGGGGAAATACGCCCACATGGCAGCTTGAGGTCTGGATAGAGGATGACCTAGTCAATACGGTCATACCTGGGGACAGAATAGAGCTCACAGGCATACTTAGGATAAGGGAGCGGCGCAATGCCAGGGGCAAGATCGAAAAGAATGTATACGCGATGTTCCTCGATACAGTATCCATAGTCCCGAAGCAGAAGGAATTTGCAGAATTGAATATAAGCGAGGAGGATGAGAGGAGGATAAAGGAGCTTGCCAAGGACCCTGCGATATTTGATAAGATAAGCACATCCATAGCCACTTCAATATATGGGTATAAGGAGATAAAGCAGGCAGTAGCGCTGCAGCTTTTCGGTGGAACCCAAGGGAAGACGCTGGTGGATGGAGGCCTAATAAGGAGCGATATGCACATACTGCTCATAGGCGACCCCGGAAGCGCTAAGACCAGGGTTCTGCAATCAGTAACAAGGCTTGTCCCTAAGGGCATATATGTGAGCGGCAAGTCCGTGACTGGTGGAGGCATGACGGCTGTGGCCGAGCGCGACGATTTTTCTGAAGGCGGATGGACGCTGAAAGCGGGTGCACTGGTGCTAGGAAGCGGTGGAATTGTTTGCATAGACGAATTCGACAAAATAGGGGATGAGGACAGGGCAGCACTGCATGAAGCGCTCGAATCCCAGACGGTGAGCGTGGCTAAGGCCGGCATAATAGCCACATTCAGCGCAAGGGCAGCGGTCCTTGCCGCTGCAAACCCCAAGTATGGAAGGTTCGACCAGAATATGTACCCTGCAGAGCAGTTCGACATACCGCCTACGCTTCTATCAAGGTTTGATCTGATATTTCCGATAAAGGACATACTCGATGAGGCGCTTGATAGAGACATTGCGAAGCATATATTGACGCAGCATGAAGCCGCAGGCGCGAAGATAGCGGATATAGAGGGATACGAGCAGGTCGAGGAGCCGCCCATAAATCCGGACCTGCTGCGTGAGTATATAGCTTATGCCAGGAGAAATGTGTCGCCGCGCCTCGGTTCTGATGCTGTAGAGAGGATAGAGAGCTACTATGTGGAATTGAGGAAGAGCGGCGCGAAGCATGGCGCTGTGCCCATAACCCCAAGGCAGATAGAGGGCCTGGTGAGGATGGCCGAGGCGAGCGCCAAGACAAGGCTGTCAGAGATTGTAGACGTATCGGATGCAGAGAGGGCCATTGCGCTGTCAGAATACATGCTCAAGACCCTTGCAGTGGATAGCGGAGGCAGGCGCGACATAGATACCATATTGACTGGCATGCCCAGGGAGAAAGTGGACAAGCTCAACGCCATGCTAGCTATAATAAAGAAGCTGGAGGAGAGCGAAGACAGCGCGAAGATACAAAGGATTGTCGAGGAAGCTGAGAAGGAAGGCATAGACGCCAATACTGCCAACAAGTACGTTAACGAGCTCGAGAGGAGCGGGGACATTTTCTCCCCAAGGCCTGGCATCATAAAAACGGTAAAGCACGAGTCGGAGTGAGGATTAAGCAGGTAGTGGTGCGCCGTAGCCTCCCTTCTGTTTTAGATGGCATTCGACTAAGCGGCTTTTAGCCTTGCACACTCACTGTGCTCAGGCTGGCACGTTTCATCCGTTCGGCGCGCTCGTCGTGTCATAGCAATGCGCCTTACCGGTATCGTTTCTGCTCCAGCCATGGGCGATTAGGCCATGATGCACTCTGTGTGGGGAGAGCTTCCTCCGTACGGAACGGTGAGCCATCCGCGCACCACCGCTAAGAGTATTGAAACGGAGATATTTTAAGCTTTTGATTATGCGCGCGTGAGGAGCGGCACAGGATCCAATCAGGAGGTGTTCAGCGCTTTTGAGACGTTGCCCACGCTCTTTACCGCGTTGCTGGTGCTATTTATAGCGCTAGTTACTGTATGCGACAACCCGACTATATCGCCGAAGAATTTCACTATGCCGTTTACCAGGCCCGACACGCCTGAGAGCGTAAGGGTTCCTGTAGTGAAGAAGCTGTACGCGACTGATGCCAGTATGAAAAGCACTATTAGCACAAGTATCGTTTTCACGACATCCTTCAGGAATATAAGCCCTATGAATATGACGACTATTATCAGTATTATGCCTATCACTACTGATAGGTATCGCGGAGGGGTATAACTTTGACTGGCTATCGAAGACACGTTCACGGATGCGTTTGATGCTGCAGAGGATATGCCGCCCATAAGGATCAATGATAGAGCAAGCAGAACGTATATGTGCAATCGACTGACCATGTTAAAACCATCCCACTATCTAAATTAATGTATATATGTTTTTCGTATGCCGGCAAGGCTATGTCATCAGGGTATTGCCAGCTTAATATCCGATGCATCTATTGTCTTCCTCTTGGCGTGCTGCGCTAGCTTAACCGCTTTCTGCGCAATATCAAAGGACATTTTCTCCAGGTACTTCCTCAGCTCCTGCTTTGCCTCTTTGCTCACCCTCGCCGCGCCCGCATCCTTGAGAAGCTTATCCACCGCACTTTCGGATATGTACATAACAGCACCATCTTATTCTTAAATAACGGTATATGTCTCTTTACACCATAAAAAGTTATATAATGTAGTGTAAACCCCATGACTTTCATTGATGTGGTATTGCCCATGGCGGTGATCCATTCGACTAGCCATATCCAGAGCTCGCTTGCTGGGCTCTGAAAAGTTTATGGCCAGAAAGAGGCGTTATGAATGCGTAGTACCGGCATGAGCACCAGATTGAGCGCCATATATTTAGGATTTCTCATATCAACGTATGAAACAATGAGAAACAGGAAGAAACGCATATCGCGCGATAGGATTATGATAGCGTATATAGCGCTATTTGCAATCTTAGTATTCGGTATATCCTTATCGTTGCTATTGTACACGGGGCCATACCTAAACTATGACGACCAATTCTATATTTCCTCTGCCCACATGCTGCTGCAGGGAGAACATTTCCTATATTCTAAATTCTCTTATGGCTTTCTAAAGACTGCATTGCTGGCCCTCTCATTCAAGATTCTCGGCTATGGGAGCATACAGGCTGCGCTCCCTAACCTAGCTTATTTTATCATAATCATATACTTAGCATTTCTCGTAGGCAAGCATCTGCAAGGCTATGCTTTAGGCCTGCTCTCGGCCTTCCTCGCTGCAGGCATGCCCTTCCTAATTGAAAACGCCACGAGGGTGCTTTCGGATGTGCCATTGGGCATGGCCGTGGCTTTATTCTTTTATATTATCGTAAAATATGCCGATGAGGAAAGCAGAAAGAAGCATTCAACGGCGTATTTTGCCCTCGCTGCAGGCCTTGCGGCTTCATTGTCAATTTATTTCAAGACCGAGGGATTTATAATAATATTCGCAGAGGGCCTAGCGATACTGGCTCTGTATGTCGTGGGTAAGTTGCATCATGGCAAGACGCGCGGCAGCAACAGAGTTAATACGCCGTTTCTTGCATATTCCATCATAGGATTAGTAATCGGCCTGTTGATATACTTTACGGTCTTCTACATATTTACAAGTAATCCATTCTTCAGCATTGAGAACTATGGAGGCGCTGCAGCGCCGACTGGCATTAATAAACTGTACACGATTGAACTATTGCTGAATCCGAATACGTTCGCAAGCATTAATATAGGCCATATACAATCGACCTCGCTTGGCCTGTTTCCCATACTGTCTCTCATCGGCACTGCCATTGGATTGAAAAAGCATAATATGAAGGTCTTATCCATAAGTGTATTCTTCTGGTTTGTATTTGTTTACCTTTTCTTTGGCCCTGCATCCACTACTCATTTCATCATGGTACCAACTGTAACGAGGCTATTTGATGCATTGGCGGTGCCATTCGCAGTTCTGTCGGCATATGGGATAATCACTTTATATATGATGGGCGTCGCCGCTTCGCGGCATAGAACACGGGTCCTGATTGTAGGAGCGGCGCTGGTGCTACTGGCGCTTGTATTACTGACTGATATACCATTATACCATGTAGATAAGGTATACACCAAGAGTATACATGAAGTGAATTCCATGTATAAAGCTGTCGATGTGGAATTGCTTAGCCTGTCTAATGGGACTAACCTGACCACTTACATAAACGGGTCGATTGGTTTTCGCCAAGTCGAGTACAATAGCATGCAATTTGTGAGCAGCTACAGCCCAGCTGAGAGCTTCTTCGTTACAAATTCTGTAGATAAGAGTATAGTGGTGCCGCAATGCCCAGTGCTGACACCGTTATCCAATGATTATTTACTGGATTTCACAGGTGCGATTATGCCAACCAACACGTCCATGCTAGGGAACTACATACAGAGTTGGCTGGGCAGCAACTGCACCGCGGTATTGCAGTATAGGTATGCAGAAAATAAGACATACTACAGCTATATGTATCTGCAAGCTGCGTATGTATATAGGATAGAGCCCGCAAACAGCATTAAGTAAACAAGCCTTCTTGTCCATCGCTTATTGCAACGCCTATGCTCTGGCCGGGATTTGAACCCGGGTTTCGGCCTTGAGAGGGCCGCGTCCTTGACCGGGCTAGACGATCAGAGCGCATATGCCGTTCCGTTGCTTGCGTATTTATCTGCATATTAGGGTTATAGCCTTATTATCCTTTTCGCCATCCGCGCATTCAGCGAATCCTCGTCGAGTTTCCATTCTATGAATCCGAGCGGATGCATGCCGGAATTGCCTGAGAACCTGCCCAAGCGCTCAAGCACATCCTCCGCAACCGCTTCGTCATCGTCAGGCTTTATTATGCCGTGCTCTATTTCCTGGATTTTCTTTCCGATGCTGTATGCGGTCTTGCCTAGGGTAGAGAAATCCTCAGGGCTCATGTTCTTTATGGCTATGGACCTTTGCATTGCTTCGAGCTTCTTGGAAGCCTCAAGGCATGAATATAGGAATGTGAATGGCTTCTTATATAGGCTTATCTTTATGCTTGATATGGTCTTGTTGATCGGCTCCTTGCGCTTTTGCACCAGTATTGGCATTGTCAGCAGGTTCGCCTCCTTTTCTGGCCTTTTCCATTTCCCTTTTGGCGCATCATACTCTGAGATTATAGATTCTTGCACTTTGGAATCAAGGTTTTGGCAGAGCGATACATATGACGAGGTAGATGCTGATATGATATAGTACAGGTCGCTCTGGCCGACAAGCCTTCCGGCCTGCAGCATGGAGAGCACGTTGCCCAGGACCTTTGCGGACCTCTTTGCCTTGTTTATGTGAACGCTAGGTTTTCCAGCACCCCCATTCTCGGCTTTCGAGATAGCGTACGTTAACGCGTACAGGAGAGCCTTGACCGGGAGCATGTTCATCCTGCACTGTATGTTCTTTGTATTATACTTTACGCTTGATCTCTTCGCTGCGCTCTTTATTCTCTGCTGAGGCATTCGGTCACCTATTATCTTCTGTTCGACTTCTTGTTCGTCATGGCCTCGTTTATTGAATACTTAGAGATCACTTTCGCTTTTATCGTATCTATATTGTCATGGCTAGAAGCGCGGCTCTTGTGCTCTGCCTGCTTGAGTTTATTGGAATATGAATTGTATGCTTTCAGCGCTGCGGCATAGGCATCGAGCTCGTGCTGATTGTAGAAGTTCATGCCCCTTGTCATTAGGCGTTTCTCATCTATGGTGAGATCCTTTTCTGGGGTGAATATCCTGGAATTGAATATCGCGTTTATCCTCCGTATCTCTTCGCCTATCCGTTTCTTGTCCGTTGCAATTATTGAAGGGGTGCCAAGTTTCTCGATGGTGCTCACGACCCACCCGACATCTGCCGATCTCTTGTGCGTGCATTCGAGAAGGCGGCCGTCCAAGCTTATACACGCTATTGCAATTGTCTTGCCAGGATCAATGCCGACTATCATGTGCAATTGTACACCTTATGCGGTTTTATTCAGAGTTATGAGCGAGTAGTTTATCGCGGAATCAAGAGTCTGCGGCAGCGTCTGGTACTTGCAGTTAACTATGAATGATGGCAGTACCTTCAGATTGTACAGCGATGCAAACTCAGCCTGGGCGTCCAATGGTCCTGATACGTTGGCTAGGCAACTGTCAAAGCTTGTGGTATTAATGCCCGATGCCTGCACTATGCTGTTTAAGACGCTCACAGATTGTGGCGTTGATGTATCTATAGTGCTCAGATTGCCCACAAATTGTCTGAAGTTGGGCTGGTGGGAAGCGCATACGAGGTAATCGCCAAGGGCCTGCGTCGCCTGCATCCCGTACTCCTTGTACAGGTTTATTGAATAATCCGAGAATATGAAATAATAGTTCATGTCTACCTTGCCGGCATATTGCGATGATGCATTGATTGCCCTGCTGATTGCAGCGATGGCTCCAGGGGCATACGGATCGGTGATTAGGTATACAGGTATGGGGGCGGAATAGTTGCACAGGTATTTGTTTGTAATGTCTACAGTACCAAAAGCGACAGTCGAATAGTTGCTTGATACCATGGGCTTTGCTGTCGATAGGAATATGCTATCAAGGCTAAGGTTCTTGTAAAGTAGGATTGAGATGTTGTACTCTGTGTCGTTCTCAAACGGGTCTAGGTATGGCACAGTGACCAGCCAGGTGCCGTTCGCCTGCATGTAGTACGCCTTGGATTGATTTATGAGCGAATAATACGGCAGTATTGACAGGGACGAGCTTGAGTTCTGGTAGCCCGCCAGCACCCTTCCTGCGGCACTTATCGCATCCGCTTCTGCGGTCGCGTTGGACGATGGTGCATGAGCGCATGTATCATTAACTATGCCGTAAGGGCAGTTCTCCAGGATCACGCCCTGCTTGAATACGGACAGCGCAAATGCGACTATGACCAATAATATGACAAGGGCTATGAGCGCTATGTGAAGGTAATCGAGGCCACCCATGCGCGAAGCGGGCTTAATTATGAACAACGGTTCCTTAGTTGAGTTTCTGCTGCGCGAATTCTTTGACACATCGCTTCTATTCTTCGCCATTACATTGCCTCTTTTTTAGGCGGGCCTGGTGGGATTTTCATAACTTCCAGTTACTGGCATTAATTTTGAACCCACGACCTTCATCTTAGGAGGATGCCGCTCTATCCAAGCTGAGCTACAGGCCCACCTCTGTTATTTAGAGTTATTGCAATCTAGTGTTTTTATTTGTTTCCGTCAATAGCCTTTAGTGTATCACATCCTGTCCAAAGGTTCTATGCCCAGAATTTTGAGCATGCTGCCCATCACATATTTGAAAGCGAGGACGAGCTGAAGCCTTGCCGCGCGCGTCTTCTCTTCCTCCCTCAGTATGGGCGAGCTCTCGTAGAATTTGCTGAAAGACTGCGCCAGCTCATTTGCGTAGTCTGTAAGGACATTTGGCCGGAGCTCGCTGTATGCCTTGACTACAGCGTATTTTCCCATCATCAACTGTTTTACCAGATTGAATTCCGAGTCGCTGCATGCAGTGCTGAAATCCGCCTCGGGCAAGGGCATTGCATCTTTTCCAGAATCCTCGATCAGCCGCGATGCGCGGGCGTGCATATATTGGCAGTACGGGCCGGAATTGCCCTCGAAATTGAGGGCTCTTGACCATGAGAATATTATGCGCTTCTCGGGGGATACTTTCAGGAACTCAAACTTTATGCCTGAGAGCGCAACGTTCCTTATTATATAGGCCCTGTCTTTATCGTCCTTGACAAGCTTGTCGCTCATCAGCTCGGATACCTTCTTTTCGCTCTCCGCAAGGAGGTCGTCTGCGGTGAACCCTATCCATGTGCCTTTCCTGCCTGCGAGATGCTCGGCCTCAAGGTCCACTACTCCGTATGCCACATGCATGAGGCTCTTACCCGAGCTGTTCTCCATCTTCATTATAGAGTATTTGACCGCCGCCTGCTCGTTGCTCTGCCGCGCGTCTATCGTATTTATTGCCTTGTTCATGCTGCCGAATTCCATGCTTTCGCCAACGGGCGAGGTTGTGTACAGTTTCTTGCCATTTGGCTGGATAATGAATACTGAATATTTGAACGTGTTCTCGAGCATGCCGAATTTCCACATATGGAATGCTATGTCTTTTGCAACATATGTTGGTACGCCGTTGCTCCTCAGTAGAACTTTTACCTTTTCCTTTGCGTTGGATATCTCCTTTGGAAGGCCTTCTATCCCTGTGAAGTCTATCACTGTGCAGTTCTCGTACTTGCCTGAGCCTTCGCTTATGACCCTTTGTTGCTTAAGCGCAGAGATTGCCTTGTCAAGCAGCCGCTCTCTGACTATATCTGACTCCCGTATCATAACATCGTGGTATATGCCGTAGTCGAAAGCGGTCATATAGTATGCCTCGACGCATTTGCCAGTAACCTCTCTTGCTACCTTTGATTCCTCACTGCCCTGCGCCTCTATCTTGACGGTGGTATCGCTCACCATCCTGTTTATGCTCTCATCCTTCGCCTTTGCGTTGACCTCAACATATATTTTGCCCAACCAGTGGTCAAACTTGCCCTCTTGCTTTCTCGCTGATTCTATTATTTCTGGGTGCATATACCCCCATACCGCCTGTGTCGCCTGCAGGCCTAAGTCGTCTATATAGTCCTCGCGCTCTACATACGCACCGCAGCTGTCATGTATATTTGCTATAGTATCCCCTAACAACGCACTCCTTATATGCCCGACATGCCACGGATGCGCCGGATTTACGCTTGGGTACTCGATTATAACCCTGTCCCGCTTGGCCACTTCAGACTTCAGGCAATCGCTCTTCGCTGAAAGTATCTGCGCAATGAGGTCTCGAGTTACCGCCACCCTGTCTAGTGTGAAGTTTATGAAGCCGCTCTTGTGGCTTATCGCAGCTATATAAGGCGGCTTGCCCATCGACGCCACTATTGATTCCGCTACGCCCTCAGGATCCCTGCCAGTGATCTTGCTTATGCTCAGCGCAATGGAGCACGACAAATCGCCGAAAGCCCTTGACATGCCTATGCTGTTGTCCACATCGACATCGGGCATGGAATTCGCCCGCATAGAGGAGCGCACAGCCTCGGATATGCTATCTTTTATGGTCGTATAATCTGGCATCATAGATGAACACCGTTTATTGAATCATATTTTTTGAGTTCATTTGGCATGTAATCGATCACATCCTGGGCGATTATGTGATTCCCTTTCTCTGCGTATAAGGCGTCGCCTATCTTCGAATGCAGGTAGACAGCAGCCACAGCGCTCTCAAAAGCATCGCCATGCGCTGACGCATATGCACCTATCATGCCCGATAGTACATCGCCCGTGCCCATAGTCGCCAATGCGGGTGTCGCGGCAACATTTATTTTGAGGAGGTCGCCATTTGTTATTATGGTTTCATGCCCTTTCAGCACAAGCACGCAGTTGTAGCGCTTGGCGAAGTCGAGGGCAGACATGACCTTGTTATGCAGCTGCTCATTTGAAAGGTCCGTACCAGAAAGCAGCTTGTATTCTCCGTAATGGGGAGTAAGTATCATATCGTTGCGTATCAGGTCCTGGTACCTCAATAATGCGTGCATTGCACCCGCATCTATTACCATCCTGTTGCCGAGCTCCCGCTCATACTTTATTATATAGGTCAATTTCTTGTATGAGTATTTCAGATCCGCTATCCCAGGACCGAGCACCATTGCGGTGTGCTTGGCCTTGCGTATTATCTCAGTGATGTCCTCAAGGTCTGAAGACTCTTTGAAGCCCCTCACCACTATATTTGGCGATTGCTGCCTGACCATAGGCTCTATCTGTTTTGGCACTGCAACAGTAACGTAACCCGCACCAGTCCGCAGGGCGGACATTGCGACCGCGGCAGACCTTGCAGCCAATACCGGGGCGCCGTGATAATCTTCGCTGCCGCCTATTACAAGAACGCTGCCGTGCGAATATTTATTCGAATGCAGGGGGATGTGCTCCGTTGCCAATAGTATATCCCCGGGGCCGGTGAGTATTTCTGCCGATATAGGAACGCCTATGTCTATTGTATTTATGCCCTGCATGGAGCTGTTCTTGGCTATGCCTTTCTTGACTTTATGCAGCGCGAATATCAATTTAGGCTTAACGTGTATAGTGTTCATCATGCCGGTATCGGAGTCTACTCCAGAGGGTATGTCTATTGATATTACATCCTTCTTGAATTCGTTGACCATCTTTATTATATCATAGAGCGATCCGTTGATTCTGCCCCGAAGGCCGATGCCGACCATAGCGTCTATCACTGTATCGCTCTTCGACAGATATCCCTTTATCTGCTTGACATTGCTATCGTCCATCAATGCAACATCCATTATGCTCGAAAGGAGCTTGTAATTAAGCAATGCCGCTTTCCTGTGCATCTCCGATATGTTGCCTACAACTACAACTCTGACATTGGCATAGCCGCTAAGGTGCCTTGCAAGAGCCATGCCTATAGCCCCCTTACCCCCTATGCCGCATAGTACCAGTATATTTTCGCCTTTCCTGCTCCTTATTAGGTATTCAGCAATCGCCGAGCCGGCGTTCTCTACCATCATGCTCTCTTCAAGGCCTAGAGCCTCTGCATTGGCAAAAATGGAATATGCTTCAGCCTTGCCGATGTACCTGTGCGTGTAGATTGTAAACTCTTTTAAACTTTGCATAATATTACTTTTAATAATAAAAGATTTAATATTAAAAGACTTAGCGGTGATCGAATCTCGAAGATATATAAGCAAGGTAACAAGCTTTCTGTCAACATACCTTATGAGGTAATCACAGCACTGGGCATAAAGGAGGGCGATGAGGTGGACTTCTTCAAATACTCAGACATGTACTTCCTCTTCGCCAAGAAGAGCGATATCGTTAAAGCGATAACCAATTTCAAGACAGGCGAGGGGCAGGCAGGAAGGCGCTTCACTATGCCTTTAAAGCCAGATGCGCCAATTGATCTGACTCCATCTGAGATTGCGTTGCTGAAGAGGTTGGACACGATAAAATATGGCGACAGGACCGAAGCTAACGTGCAGAAGGTACTGAACATCGAAGAGAAGAGGGTACTGCAGGATCTGATCTCGAAGAAGGTAGTCTCATTGTTCAATAAGGACGGCGTGGCGAGGTATAGCATAACCAATAGCGTATATGATAAGTTCCTTTTTGGCAAACGGGAGGGTAAAGCGCCGGACAAAACCCCTGATCTCACCGAAAATCCAGAGCGCGAGAAGCCAGTTGAGAGGGTAGCCGAGAAGACGTGGGTATCGAAGCTCAAAGAGCAGAATATGTATGCGGACTTGCTGGAAGCCAAAGGTTACATTGTGCTTTCAAACGAAGCCGAAGCGGCAAGCCTCTCCTCTTCGCTTGAGGAGAGCATAAGAATGGGGCTGGTTGTGGGCACCAGGGCGTTCAACAAGAAGTTCTATGTGGCGCTCAAGACTTTTGTCACCCAAAACGCAGTCGTGATACTCAAATTAATAGAGAAGAAAAGCGCCGATATAGCGTATATAGCAAAAGAGACGGGGCTCGAGGAGGACGCGGCTAGGACCATATTGTACCTTTTAGCGGAAAGCGGTGACGTTACAGAAGTTAGAAGGGATATATTCAAGGCTGCATGAACGCATTCTGCATGCCTCATACCGCTGCGACGTGGTTGATTATAATCAGCACTACGGCGAAGATAACTATTGCAATAAGGACCACTTTTGGGCCAACTTTGGGCCCTTTGGACGGTGCGTCATAGAAGCTCATTATGCCCGCTTGGGATTGCGGGGTATATAGTGTTGCCATTTAATTACCATGTTTGACCGCTTTACGGTTCCATGCTCAGACGAGCATAGCCCTCAATGATATATTATGGAGGGCAAAAACTATATATATGGTATGCATTACGAAAGGCCGTATAGGCAGGCGGTTAAACCTATGTACAGCTGTTATAAGTGCCTTTCTACACATACTTTATATACCTTTTATTGCATAGTTCTGCAGGTGCTATATTGGATGTTGCTCCGATAACTTATGATAATCCCATGGGCGGCGAGGCTAAAGGGGCTGCAGCCAAAGCCGCAGATAAGGAGATAACGCTAGCCAAGCCGCTAGCGTTCTGGTTCGGCTTTCTAGTACTCGGCGTGCTTGTATTGCTGGTATTCGTACCGCTGGCGCCTAAGCTTGGCGTCTCTTCTGCGGTCAGCGCATTAGATAACCTTGCAAAAGGCATATTATACTTGCCCGGAGCCATAATATTCCCACTCATAGTGGCATTATGGGTGGGCGAAAGAATAGGGATGTCAGGCAAAGGCAGCCACAGCGCGGTCAGCCTCGGCCTTTTCAACGCAGCGTATACTGCGCTCATATATGCTATAGGCATATTCATAATATTTCTAGTGATATACTATTCCGGGACTAGCAATTCGCTGGGCATAACCACGCATGACTTCCTGCTGTACCTGCTCGCTTTGCCCATATCCATACTGATTTTGCTTACGCCGACTTTCTCAGTGATGTCTTTCATAAGGCGCAACAACTGATATGCCAAAAGTATAAGCGCATGCAACGGACTGCACAATCAGGCTTTCTTCGCAGCAGTAACTATCTTTATTATATCGTTGTTCTTCAGCACATAATTTTTTGCGACCCTTATCTTCTTTACTGCGTCTATCGCATAGAGCATGCTCTTCGCTATGTCAGTATGTATCGAAAGAGCCAGGTCATATGCGGTAGAACCCTCCTTCATCAGAATCGCATCGGGAAGCACATTGCCATTATGGTCTGTGTATTTGTTCTCGTCCTCTACCGGATAGACGACTATCATTTTAAGGAGGTCGAACACCGCTGCGCTAAGAAGGCGTTGCACACCAGTGCCATTGTTAGCCTTTATGAACTTCGCCATGTATTCCAAGGCCTCCTTCTGCTCTGCAGTTATTCCCTCTTTGATTATGCTAAATGAATCGCTTCCACTGTATTGTATTATGCCGTTCTTCTCAGCACGGGCAAGGGCAAGCTCTATCACCGCCGAACAGCCCATCACATTCTTTTCGCCGAATGCCTTTGCCAGCTTTACGATGTTGTCGCGTGCGCCTGGTTTGTCCATCTTATTCGCAGCTATGATTATCGGCTTTGATTTGTCCAATAGAGCTTTGGAGAATAGCTTAATGTCCTCCTCTGACCAGTTTATGCTGCTCGCATTCAGGAAGCATTCCTTCGCCGCAGCCTCTATCTCATCCTTGCTTACTTTCAGCCCAGCCAGCACGCTATGAAGCGCCTCCTCTCCATCCGCAGCTTTTGATATTACATTCATATGCTTCTTCAGTATCTCAGAGAGCCACTCCTGGAGTTCACTTGTAACCATGCCTATGTCTTCAGTGGGGTCGCAGTTCTCGCATGCATTGCCATTGGAATCAGTAGCGCCGCTAGCATCTACCACCAGTATCAAGGCGTCAGCTCCAGCAAGGTCATTGAGGAACTTGTTGCCCATGCCTTTGCCTGAATGCGCATCCTTAACTAGACCGGCTACGTCTATGATATTGATGGGTATGCTCCTTGTTCCGTTAGAGCAGCTACCGCTCCTTGCGTTGCATTTTGCGCCTATGATCTTTTCTGCGCATTGAACCTTGACGTAAGCTACACCCATATTCGGATCTATTGTGGTAAAAGGATAGTCAGCTATCCCGACATCGTTGAGCGTCATCGATGAGAAGAGAGTGCTCTTGCCCTTGTTAGGTGCGCCTATTATCCCAATTATCATATTATACACTACCTGAATAGTTTTATCCTAACTACTTTCTTATTCTTTAGCTCGCGCAAGAAATAGTAAATCACCATCAGTGACATTATTAATACTACGCCTATCTCCAGCGCCTCTTTAGGCATGCCTGCTATAAACAATAGCAGCAATATTATGCCCACTATAGTTAAGTATGGGTATAATGGGGTGCGGAAGCTTGCTTGTATGCCTTTCTGACGCCTGAAATGCATAATAGCGAATCCGCTTATCAGATAAGAGAATAGCAAACCGAAGTTGCTTATTGCTGCTATTATGTATATG
>JABEBX010017911.1_pt1 | contig 29294 bp, 27 predicted proteins | sample 7245971 | NCBI WGS metagenome assembly JABEBX01 (sample SAMN14506365, study PRJNA622280) | hot springs metagenome | biome: hot spring [ENVO:00000051]|acidic hot spring [ENVO:00002120]; feature: spring [ENVO:00000027]|sediment [ENVO:00002007]; material: sediment environment [ENVO:01001048]... | reverse complement strand
ATCTTATCCTTAACGATGTCGATCTTATTTTCAAGATCGGCGATATCAAGTTTTTCCCGTTCACTGTTGTATACGGCAATATGCCTTCTCTTTGCAGCAAGTTTTCTCTCATCTTCCGTTGAATCTGCGTCCATGAGATCGTTTATATCGACTGGAACCTCCTTTATGATGAGATCGCCATATTTCATTCCGTTGGTGAAATCCGTTTCCATGAGTATTCTGCGATACGGGTTGTCCCATCTGTAAGCCGCAGTTATGTATCGATTCTGATCAAGAAGCTTCAGTGATACACGGCGGCCGAAAGCACGATCGCCGATGAATATCGCGTTCTTTACATGGAATCTTTCCTTAAGTACCGATACTGTCGATTCAAGCGTTTTCGGATCTATCGTGTTTCCAGGCCACACCTCATGATGTACCGGTATTCCATCGGCCATTACTAAACCTATCACGATCTGTTCGTTATCACGTTTCTTGTCCCTTGAATATCCGAACAGAACGAGATCGTTGTTCTCTTTTCCCTCGAAGTACGATGATGTTAGATCGTAATGCACAACGGAAACGTCAGGTTTAAGGACGCTGAACAGTTCGTACTCGATCTCATCCTTTCTTGATTCTATACGGTCAAGTGCCCTGTACACATTGTCATCATTGAGATCGATCTCTCCCCATGGATAGTATACCCTTGCGTACAGATCCATGAGGCAAAGGCAGAGGAAACACTACTGAAGATGAAGAATGATCCGGATAAACTCAAAAGAGTGATAAGGGGAACTTCTCTTTCACTGCCTTCAGAGCTGGGAATTAATTAGCGTAAAGTAGAATAATTATAAAATTTTATTCTTTGCCACCAATTGCTATCCAATTATTATGCATGCGGTTTTCCTATTCATTCCATCATTTTTCTCTCTACTCTTTTTTTTGGCTTTTCTCTTTTACTTTTCTTCTCTCATTAGTTTTTCAAACTTTTCTGGCCGGAGTTCTTTTAGCAATGCAAGATAATCAGATCTGTTATTGAGACGCATGAAAGCATACCGCCTAGAGCTTGCCATACATTTCTGGCCTTCTGTGACAAACCGTTCCAATGTCATAAGAGTATTTTGTATCCACGGTCGTTTGTGTTTGACCAGGATGACATTTTAATTTTATCCTTTAGATACTCCGGATATACTCAGAATATTATATATTGCAATTGAATGAAACTAGTTCGGAATTATTGAGGGCATAATACTAATGGTATCCAATCTTGTTGTATCCCTTACATACTTCGAGATAAGGAACCTACTTGGGAAAGCATCCCGGAATAGCATCTCCCCATATAACATAACTTCTATGTTGATTTCTTCAACAAGATAAAGGCATACGGCCTCCAGGATCAGGGGGCGGATACCGTTGATGCGAACCTGAAGCTGGGGCTTCCCGTGGATACAAGGGACTACTCGTTCGCCTCCGATGTCATAGAATACTTCGGCATAAAATCAATAATGCTGATGACCAACAATCCTGAGAAAATAAAATTCCTTGTTGACAAGGGTATCAATGTCAAAGGGAGAATACCGATATTCAGCGAACCAACTCCATACGATAAATTCTACCTTGAAACAAAAAAGAACAGGCTTGGCCATGAAATAGAAAATATTTGATTTTAAAATGAAAGCTTATCGTACAGTACGACTTTTTATAATTTGATCCGCCTCATATTTCCCCAGTTCGAAGGTCTTCCTGTTCTTATCGCTTATCATCGAATCATAAAGTGATTTCTCCCTTATCATATCCAGTATACCGTACCCTGACATGAATCCTATGATTGCGGCATTTACCCCTATGAGGTTTTCTGTTTCTTCAGCTATCTTTTTTCCGTCAACGGTCACGTAGTTTGTATCCTTCATTATATCCTTTATTTCATCCAGGCTCTTAGGCATGATATTTGGAACGTCCGGTTTCACTATCTCTGTATTTATTACGAACACGGTGTTCCTGCTGGCATATTCCCTGTTCCGTACCGCCTCGTTAGCCTCAAGCGCAACCACGACATCGGCATCGCCGGTAGCTATCAGCGGAGAATAAAAATCGCCTATCTTCACATGCACGTCCACGGCCCCACCACGCTGGGAGAGCCCGTGGGTTTCTGATACCAGAACCTTTATTCCATCTTTGTCGCACGCATTCGCTATCATTTTTCCCATGGTAACAATTCCCTGGCCGCCAACTCCTGCAAGAAGTATCTTTAATCCAGCCATGCTGCATCCCACCCCTCTGGTTTTTCTCCCTCTATTGTTATTGCCTTGAACGGGCATACCTCAACGCATGCACCGCATCCTATGCAAGTATCATCGATGAATGCCTTTTTATTTCCAAGCGGAAGTATTGAAGGGCATGTGAAATAATCGTAGCATATGGTGCATCCGGTGCATTTATCCTCGTTAACGATCGCAAGAGGAAGCTGCCCTTTGATCTTCGGAAGCACTTCGAGTGCGCACGATCTCCTTGACACAAGCAATGCAGGTTTTGAGTTGTCCTTTATCCACTGTGAAGCATCTTTTACGATTCCATACGATTCCTTGAGTTCGAATGGATCATACGTCTTCGTGTACCCGATTCCCATGGCTTTTGCAACCGCCTCTATATCTATATCAATGGACGGGCTTGGCTGCTGCCCTGTGTGATCTGTCGATCATCAGTGACTTTACCTGCATCTCTACTATCGGATCGTTCTCTTCGACGATCAGGACTCTTTTGCAGCCCTCAAGCGCACTGGCCATGATCTTTTCCGGAATCGGGAACGGGGTGGAAAGCTTCAGGATCCTGCATTTTAAATTGTTTTCATTGATGGCATCCTTAACGTATGCATAGGATATCCCGGAAGCTATGACGAGTTCGTCCGATCCATCGTCGCCCTCCAGTGAGTTCAGGTACTCGATGCCTTCCCTTATCTTTGCAAATCTCTCAACCTGCTGGACGCGATCCCTGATCGCGGTTTCCGGAGCCATGACGAATCTTTTTGGATCCTTAACCACCGTATGCGATATAACCGTCTTTGAAGTTGAATACGACACCTGCGACCTGACATGCCCTATCCTCGTTGTTGACCTGAAAATAACAGGATGCCCGAACTTTTCACTCAGCTTGAAGGCCTCAATGATCAGGTCGTGTGCACTCTGTGTTTCAAAAGCAACCTTCTCATTGATGCTCCATTCGACATAGGCCCCGGATTTTATCTTCATCAGTGTTTCAATTATTTCTGTGGAAGGGGTGCCGGGATAACCTGCGGCAACTTCCAGGCCCGCTTCAACTGCCCCATAGGCAATTGCTTCATTTCCAAGCATTACCTTCTTTCCCCTGGATAAAAGCATAATTATCGTTACGAATAGCGAAGCGTCAGATATGTATTTTCTGTTTTGCCTGCAGGTACAGCGCAATGATATGCCAGTGCAGGCTCATATGGATCATAAAGCAGGGCCGGGTGAAATAAATAACAGGAAAAGCAGCCGGAGAAAATCCTTTTCGAATCACTGCACGAATACGTATGAACTGTAAAAGTATATGAATGCAGGAATTCGAAAATCACTGCAAAGATTGATTGAAATATAAAAGAATTTCAGCGATATATCATCACGAACACATTCTTCTCGCCTGCATATGCATTGGTCATATCACACGATTCCCGTTTAACGGTGAAATCCAGAATGAATTGATAAAGTGTGATGATCAAAGCAATATACGGGGAATACGATAACGTGTCGATTCACTTGGAAAATTTCGGGAGCATGTTCAGCAAAAGAATAGATCGATTGAAAAAGGATATGGACGGGCCAATTGTGATAACCGGAAGCACGGATATATTTTATTTTTCAGGATTCATGGCCAACGGCATTGACAGGATGATCGCCATGGTCATAGGCGAGGAAGATACGTATTTGATAGTTCCGTCCCTGCATGCAAATGAAGTAGATTCGCTCAGGGATCGCATGAACGTTATAATCTGGAACGATGGTGAAAATCCCATAAATATACTGAAAAAGTTGACCGATGGAAAGAAAATATACGTTGAGGGATCAATGCCTGCAAGGATATACAGGTCGTTGAATGGAAGTTCAGTGGAACTTGTAGACGATCGGATAGCGAATATGCGTTCCGTGAAGGATCAATATGAGATTGGCTTTATTGAAAAGGCAGCAGGCATTGCTGAGAAGTCCCTTGAGGAAACTATCGAATATATCCATGAAGGTGTAACCGAAAGGGAAATTGCATCTGCGCTTGAGAGAAAGTTCGAGGAAAACGGTGCCGGGGGAATAGCTTTTCCAACCATTGTAAGTTTTGCTGAAAACGCTGCTAATCCGCACCACATGCCGGATCACAGGAAGCTGAAGATGAACGAAGGCATTGTTATAGATTTTGGCTGCATCTATTCAAATTACCGTTCGGATGCCACAAGAACCTTCTTCTTCGGAAAACCGGATTCAAGATTCATGGATGCGTATGAAACTGTCAGGGAGGCACAGCAGTCAGGTTGCGATTTCGCCAGCAGATCTGTCTCTGGAAGAGAGGTGGATCACCACGTGCGGAATGTCATAGAAAGGAAGGGGTACGGGCAGTACTTCACGCACAGGACCGGGCACGGTATCGGGCTTGACGAGCATGAAGATCCGTACGTTGATTCAAACAATGACAGAAAATTCAGGCCAGGAAACTGCATAACAATCGAACCGGGGATATATATACCGGGGGCCTTCGGCATACGTATTGAGGATATCATGGTCATAGGCGTCGAAAGATCAAGGAATCTCAGCAAATTCAGGAAGGACCTGATCCAGATATGACGCCAGGTATTTTTGGCCTTTTCGACACTGACTGTAATTGGAATTTTATGAATAAATGTCTATTAGAAAAGAATATATATTAATTAATCAATATCATATTACGGCAAAAATATTGATCGATGTGTCTCACGTATCGAAAAGGGGATCTTCACTTCGTATAACGGTCCCGAAGCGCGTAATAGAGAAGATGAAAATAAAGCCGGAAGATATAGTCGGCTTTTTTGAAGAAGATGGAAAAATATGCATCGAAAGGATAGAATAATTCCTTTCAAAAGTCCAGATCAGATGTTTCAACTACTTTTCTCGCCGGATCTATCATCTCATTGATTATCGCTGATACGGTTGCCTTGAGATCAGCAGGGTGTATTTCGCCTTTTTCATATGCTGCCCTGAAGCTTTCGAAGTTTTCCACGGTGAAGTTTCCCGATGATCTGTTTATTGTTATAACGTCGTGATAATAAGGTATTATAACATATTTCAGTATATCAGTAACAGGGTTGCCTTCGGTTACTCCAATCGGGCAGTAAGCGGATCTTATCTTTTTCTCTATAGCCTTCTCATCGTCTGAAATGAATACAGCGGATGATGGGTCGCTCTTTGACATCTTCACGAATGAATCCATTCTCTGGTTTCCCTTGAGGCTGCTGAGGAGCGGGCCGTGCACCGAAACAACTTTTTTCATCTTAAGCCGATCTGAGATATCCCTGGCAAGCATGTGCGCATGGCGCTGATCCATGCCGCCAAATGCTATGTCGACGTTGAGATGGAATATATCGGTAACCTGCATAACGGGGTAGATGTACATGCCAAAATCTTTTGCTGCATCACCCTCTGTCCGCCCCATTATAGGCAGAGCTCTGTTGATCCTGGGAAGTGTGGTGCTCTTGGCAGTCCTGATGAATGTTTCCCAGTAAGATTTATCGGATACAACATCGGATGCCCAGATGTATTCGGCCCTGTCAAGGCCCTCGGCAATCAGCGATTTCTTCAGGAGTTCTCCACTTTTTCTTATTGAATCAAGATTTCCGTTAAGTTTGTTGTTTATCATTGCGTGCCAGTCAGCCAGGAGAATGTATATCCTGATCTGATCCTGCAGTTCAGAGAGTTTCTTCGGCCACATCAGCGCCGTTCCTATATGGGGCATGCCCGAGGGCTCGAATCCTATATAGGCCGTTATATTCTTCTTTTCAGCAAGTTTTTCAGCCTCTTCCTTTGTAACGATTTCTTCCATATTGCTGTAAAGTTTCTTCAAATCCATATTTTCACCATAATCCGTTATACAATCCTGATCAAGGATCCGGCAACGCAAATGCTGTACCGGAGGAGATCAGGATATATTATAAAAATTTGACCTTATAAAAGCATGGTCAGGCCCGTTAAGCTATCCACGACAAGAATATAGATCGTAAGAGAAATATGTAATTTTGGCCCTTTAGGTTATGCTGTACGGCAGTGAAGGATATAAAAATCTCATAATTGAAATTGCTATCGAAAGCTGATAAAATGCCGCTTTTAAATTTCTCTCGAGAATTTATTCATATCGGCATAAACAGAAAACTTTTTTCATGTTGTCTGCGATACGGTAAGGATGAAACGCATGTGCGGCAAAAAGGTGCAACCGTTATTTCCTGTTTTGATCCTCATAGCATTTTTTACCGCAATATGGTCAGTGGTCATCATACAGAAATATTATGCAATGAATTCAACGGTATTTGATCTCGGTGTTAGCTCGAATATGATGTACCAGGTCATTCATGGTCCCTCAATCATATACCAGTTTGAATCCAGATCAATGGCAATGAACAAGCTGATATACATCCCGATGGCCCTTTTCTACAATATCGATCCGAATCCGCTCGGCCTTGAAATATTCCAGGCCATATGGCTGTCGGTCGGGGCCCTGCCTGTTTATCTTATTGCCCGCAGGAAAACATCCTCCAGATTCTTTCCATTTGCCGCTTCACTTTTATACCTTCTTTACTTCCCGCTTGGCGGGGCATATTATTTCGATTTCCATTTCATAGCAATCTTCCCGACATTCTTCCTCTTCGGTTTCTATTACTATGTTGCTGGAAAGCTGAAAACTTCAATCGCATTCATGTTCCTGGCGATAATTTCGGATTTCCTGATTCCGGTCATAACGGTTTTTTTCGCCATTTATGTATTCATTTTTGACCGGAGAACAAAGCGCTTTTATCCGGCGGTAATAACAGCGATCAGCGTTATCATATTCATGATGACAATAGCATACTTTGGAATCCACTACCTGATTCCGTACGGTGGAAGCATAACCTCGGGGAGTTCTGTTGCAGGGCAGGGAGTTTCTTATAACATTTTATCCTATATTTTCGATTTGAGCTTTCCCTACGGTTTCATACAGTTCCTTTCACCTGAAACTATGATCATGTCGATACCTTATTTTGCGCTTGTGTTTTTCAACCATTATTTCGCCTATTATTCACCTCTTCTGTACCAGTATCCGGCTCTGGTCGCGCCTGTGATAGCAGTTTCATTTGTATATGGTTATAAAAGGCTTGAAAAGCTTTTCAACAAAAGGTACCTGAAAGCAATAGTGGCGTGTGTTATCGTGATTTCAATGGTTTCGTTCCTTCTTTTCACGCCACCTGGCAATTATGCAACAAATGATAATTCCTCGCCACTTATTTCAGGAGCGAATTCCATATTCGGAAACTACTATGCGCTTCAGGATAACAGGGAAATGCCATACGATCATTCATTATTCAGGATGATGGATCTCATACCAAAGGGATCGACCGTGATCATACAGAATAACATGCCGCAGATCACAAACGGATATGACTGGTACCTTCCGGCAAATCTCAGCACAGACCTCCGGCCGGAATATATAATAACAGATCCTTATAATCCGTGGTTTTACAACACCTCAATATCCCCCGGCTACGTTTCAAATATGGAATATTATGTAAATTATTATATTTCAACTGGCATGTACGGGGTTTATGCTGAAGCACAGGGATGCATGCTTCTTGAATATGGATATCACGGGCAACCGTTGTTTTTTGAGCCCATGAAATGGTCATCAACCCATAACGGTACATCCATGTTCACATTGCCATTCATTGCGCCGGGAATATACAGCGTCACCTTCAGCGGGAATAGCAATGTTTCGTTGCATTTACACGAAACGAATCAAAATTTGCTACTGCTAAAGGCAAATAACAGTACATATAAGATCATGTCGAAAAATTACGTCAGTGATCCGGTCTTTTCAATGACAACAAACAGAAGCGTTGTAATTTCAATAACACAAACGGGCAGTTAAAAGTTACATGTTCTTACTGCCTGTAAAGAATATTTTGCCTGAAAATCACCACGTATAGATTAAAATTTATAAACGTAAATATTCAGGTTGAGAACTGCATTATAGGAAAAATAAACGGATCCGTTGAAAAAGGTTACTGCAAACAGAATGCTTGCCGTCGATTCACCGTTCTGAAGATCTCCTGCGCTTAAATTTGTTAATGTTAAGTCTATGAAATTTTCGCTATGTGGGCCCAGGGAATATCTGGAAGACGATACCGTTCCATTGTATATAATCTGCGGAATATATGACGTATTGTTGCCTTCCCCCAGAATGAAATCCGGCACTAACGATGAGTTTTTCATTCCGGAATAGGAAATATGCATGGAATATGCATGTGGAAGTATGTTCGTCAGATTCCCGTTATAGTAATAAGCATAATAAAAGGAGAAAAATGGAATTTCGAATACTATAATTGTTTCATTTATATACAGCACGGAATTGCTGAACGACGAATTGAAGAGGCCGATGGAGCTGTTTAAGGGAATAAAATTCACATCAGGCTCGATCTGCTGGATCGACGTACTGACGTTTCCCTGGGAAATAATGGATCCCGCCGATGATGACATCATGAAAATCAAAAAAACGGATACAATGGCCGGGATCATTATTTTAGGGTTGAACATCAGATCTCGTAGTAAAATAGCATATTATGCGTTCCTGTAGCAGCTGTTCCGGATATTTCTATAGTCAGATACACGCTGGTTACTCCTTTTGCAATGCTGTACGATGTTCCATCGGTAATAACTGTTCCACCATTCGGAACGGCTGGATTGCTCATGGACGGCACTAGCTTTGTATTTTCACTGGTAGCGTTGTAGTATATAGTTATACCGGAAGGAATACTGTTGAACACGAAGGATGTTGTATTGGTTGCACTGGAATCGTTCACTATCTCCATTGCATTATAAAGCGTAACATTTCCCGTTCCGGGAACTTCATTCAGTTCCAGCGTTATGTTCGAGCTTGTACTTGAATAGGCAGCACTGCTCATTGTTATGAATCCCTGACTGTGCGCAAGATCATATCCAGGGCCAGGAGCAATGTAAATCGGAGTAGTTGTTGTGCTTACGGTCGTGGTAATGACACTATCCATCACTATGCTTGCAGTTGCTATTCCCGGAATAAGGATCGCAAGGGCAATTGATACAAATGTAATCATTTTTTTATTCATGTTAATTCATAAAAGGATAGCTATATGATATATAAATATTCGTATCTGTATTTGTGTAGGTAATTAAGCATACAGCTTTAAAAGAAGCGGATAATACCTGGAATCCAGTAAAATGAATACCCGTTTATTTCTTCAGCAGGCGGTCTATGATTCTTTCCGTGAAATCTTTGGTTCCAAGGGATCCTCCCATATCAGCTGTTGCGAATCCTGATCCTGTAGCTTCAAAGAGCGATTTCTCTACCAGCAGCGATTCTTTCCTGTAGCCGATCCACTGAAGCATCATTGAAAGGGACATTATCATGGCTGTCGGATTGGCAATGCCTTTTCCTGCAATGTCAACCGCGCTTCCATGCACCGGTTCAAACATGCCAACTGTATCAGAAAGGTTTGCACTGTATGCAAATCCGAGGCCTCCAACCGTTGCGGCCCCAAGATCGGAAAGTATGTCCCCGAACATGTTTTCCGTTACTATAACATTCAGGTTCTCGGGATGCATTATCATCTGCTGGGCCATGGCATCCGCATACATGTAATTCGACTTAACATCATTGAATTCCGAAGAAATTTCTGAAAAAATCCTCCTGAAGAAGGCGAAGGATTTCAGTACGTTGGCCTTGTCGACGCATGTTACTATTTTTTCTTTCCGTATAGGATTGCCATCGCTTTCCCCTGCCATCCTGAAAGCGAATCTGGAAATTCTCTCTGTTCCCTTTCTCGTAATTATCTGGTTGTCTATCGCCATCTCATCCCTTAGCAGCATCCCTCCGAAATGACTGGAATAAAGCCCTTCACTGTTCTCGCGCAGTATCGTGTAGTCTATTGATCCCGGATTCCTGTAACCGGAAAGGGGAGATTTTACTCCCGGCAGAAGCTTCACCGGCCTTACGTTGGCATACAGGTCAAGGTTGAATCTCAATCCAAGTATTATGTCAAGGCCGTATTCCGTTCCGTCCTTATTCCGGATACCGGGATCACCCATGGGAGCTTTCAGAATCGATCTGTATTTTCTGGCTTCATCCAGTATCCTGTCGAGATTCCATTTTCCGGATGCCACGGTTCTGGCACCGATATCATAAGGAACCGGTTCTGCCTTAACGCTGAACCGTTCATTCAATACCTTCAGGATCGCCAGGGCGGAATCCATGATATCCGGCCCTATCCCATCGCCCTGAAGCACCATTATTTCCATGTGTGTTTATGGCATTCCGGATATCTAAACATTTCCGTATGCTTATGCAAAATATCATTTTCTAATTCGATACCTCTGCAATAGCTATTTCAATTTGCTGGCAGCCGGCTACGGAATTTAAAATCCAGTAATTCAGGCCTGTAACCGAGAAATTTACGCATCGAATTGATGTTCAGAACTTTCGGCCATGAATATAACAGTTAACCTTAGATACGTTGAATTAATTTACTTTCACGCCTAAAGTTTTGATTATAGATGGAAAGAATACCTATGGATTCAATTTATGGAAGTACCTCATGGATAAAGGGTATGATGTCACAACCATACTCCCTGCCAGGGCTGGTGAAGCTGCCCACATCTCTGAGGTGTATGCGAAGAGGATCGTGAAATACGATTACATCATAAATGACATCTACTCGTGCGATCTGGATTCTCCAGATCCGGGTTCGGCAGAAACCTTTGCAGCGATTTACGGAAATGCACCATAAGGCCGGAAAAATACCCCGGCACCGGGCTGGATCTCTCCATGGACCCGGGCAAAATAATAAATTTAACCGGAAAAAGGCCGGAAAGCGTCCTGTCCATGATAGATACCATCGATTACAGGATCGGTATATAAAAGATTACGAAATTATTTCTCCTGCATCATCCGGTATCACGTAACCGGGAAATTCATTTTCATAATCCTTCGCCTTTTTCAGGTTTTTTATGAATTCCCTGCCCCTTTCGGAATCATAGAATGCCCTTGACATCAGGATATCGTAACTTTCCTCCTTTATATTCACGTATTTCAGGCCCAGCTTTATTGCATAGTACTCAAGGGATATGCCTGCATCGGCCCTCTTCTGTTCTATGGCCCTGGCCACTCCTGCCTCGGTGTTTGTTTCCCACATGTAGCCGCGCATTTCCTTTCTTATATCGTCTCTTTTCCCTATCATTTCCTCTATCAGATCACGCGTTCCGGATCCCCTGTTCCTGTTCACAAATATCAGGTTATCTTTCATTATCCTGTCGAAACTGTCTATGCCGCTGCTGGAAAGAAAGCCGCGCTTCCTCCTGAAGCCCCTTACCAGATACGATTTACTTTTCAGTTCATCGTCCATTACCGGTATATTGTAAACGCCGTTTTTCAGTATGTGTATGCCCGATATGTCGGATTCTCCATCCTTCATGGCCGAAATTCCGCCCCATGATCCGGTGCTTATGACCTTTGCGTTCTTATCGGTTGCATAAATAATTCTTTCCATGAGCGGATCGCTGCTTCCTATGCTTATTATCTCGGATCCGGATGATTGGAAGGGAATAAAATCAACCTCTTCCCCCCTGTCAACGTACCTGAGGTTTCCCGGTATCACCATCAATCCGTCTGCGTGCAGCATCCTGCTTATCGATCCTGAATTGCCCGGAACCGGATAAGCAAGGCCGTTCCTGGCCACTATGGCCGGAAGTATTGAATCCTGTGCCTTTTCGGCGTTGATCCTGAAAGGTATCCTGATTCTTGTGGATTTTTCCGAACCGGAAAAAAGGGCGCCGTTTATGGCCGGTATAACTATATATCTGAGAACAACAGCGGAGGAGAGCGGAAACCCTGGCATGCCAACGAATACGGATTTTCCCATCGAAGCAAAGAATGCGGGTTTACCGGGTTTCATGTTTATGCCATGAAAGAGTATTTTCCCTCCGTTATTTTCAACCACACGGTAAAGGAGATCATAGAACCCGGCAGAAGTTGATCCGGATGCCATGATTACGTCATATTTTCCCATGATCGACCTGATGAACGAAGCCATAACCGCTTCATCATCCCTGACTATCCCGAGGTATTCTGCATCGATGTATTTCATCCCGGAAAATGCCGAAAGGAAATAGTGGCCGTTTGTGTCAAATATCTGGCCGTTTTCAAGGCTTTCACCTGGCTTCCTGACCTCGTTGCCGGTTGAAAAAATCCCGATCTTCAGGGGAAGGAAAGCGTGTACCTTTTCCGTTCCCGATGCGGCTGCGATGGCAATTTTTTCAGGAGTCAAAACGGTACCGTGGTTTATTATGAGGTCCCCGATGCTGAAATCCGTACCGGCGAATGATATATTCTCTCCAGGATACACGGAACGGTATATGCCCGCATAATTATCGCGCTCCCTGGTGTCCTCCACCATGACAACGGCATCTGCACCCCTGGGCATCAGTGCGCCGGTGGATATGTAAACGGTCTCACCCTCCTTCAGCTCGTGCACATTGCTGTCCCCGGCCATTATCTTTCCAGCTATCTTTAGCCTTATTTCGTTATCCTCGTTGGCCATTTCAACGTCCTGGTGCATTACTGCATATCCGTCAACCTCAGATCGGTCAAATGGCGGTATATCATATCCGGAAAATACATCACGGCTGCATATCATGCCCGTGGCATGATCAATATCAACATACGTTTCCCTTGCCAGCTTGATTATCTCTCCCGAGATTATCTCCCTGGCTTCACCAACCGAAACAAGTTTATGGAATACCTTCATGTTTTCGCCTCTTTTTTAAATAATAAGTTCCTATTCCAGCAGTTTCACCTGGACATCATCACCGTCAGCGTAGCCCTCGACATTCTCGTCTATTACAAGGTATCCGTCAGCCCTTATCACCGAGCTTATTATGCCCGATCCCGTCACGCGGAACGGATCCACCCTGACAGTATCACCGTCACTCAGAAGTGAAACCCTTACGAACATCTTCATCGCATCATTATTGTAGATTGATCTTTCAAGCCTGCCATTCACGGTTTTTTCTTTATCCCGCACTATCCCCGCCCATGACCCGATGGCAGGCTCGATCACGTTCTCATAGGCTATAAGTGATGCGACAGGGAGTCCCGAGATCATGAAGACGGGCTTTTTCCCATACTCACCGAATCCGGTTGTACGCCCGGGCTTTATCCTCATCCCGTGAAAGAATATCCTTCCGTATTCCTCCATAAACGAGTGGACGATATCCCTTTCACTCGGGCCTGAACCCCCCGTTATCAAGAGTACATCGCCATCATAATTTTCTACCGATTTTTTTATTTCATCGATATCGTCATTTACATTTCCGAGGAACTCACCTGTGAATCCTTTCCTGCTCATCATGGAAAGCAGCATAGGCGCGGATGAATTCTTTACAGTGCCGTTTACCAGCTCATTGCCTGTTGACAATATTCCTATCCTTATATTTACGGTTTTTATGCGATCTATGCCTGCCTCTATAAATGCGGGTATGTGCCACGGCTTTATCATGCGGCCCTTCCCGATTATTGTATCCCCGATCTTCAGATCCTCACCAGATAGGCTGATGTTCTGGTATTTCCTGACCTGCCTGAAAACCTTCACCGTGCTGCCATCATCCTCCGTATCCTCTTTCATGACCACAGCATCTGCACCGGCAGGTATCGGGCTTCCCGTGAAAACCTTGATGCAGCTTCCAGGATCCGTGGCATGATCATTTCTGTCCCCGATTCCAAGCTTTCCGATCAGCCTGAACAGCATGGGGTTCGTCTTTGTTGAACTGATCGTTTCGTCATATCTCAACGCATAGCCGTCTACAGCGCTCCTGTTTTCGGCTGGAAAATTCACGGGGCTCTTGACATCCTCATATGAGTAATACCCGGCCGAACTGGCAGCGGCCATCGTGGAATAATGCACATGAAATTTATATGATGATATGATCCGCATCGCCTCATTGTATCCTGTAAGCGTTTTGAAATCCATGCCTTTCATTATTCAAAAGTACATTATAAACTTAATAGGGTATCCGGAAAACTTTCAGTTCCTAACCCATGTAATACACCTGAGGCTATGTCCTATCCAGCATCTGTACGGTGATCAAAATCATGTTTTCGTTCCTAATTTTTTTATAAATAGCCAGTAATATCGAAAGAATACATAATGGATATTAACCTTGAATGAATACTAAAAAACATGAAGATCAGGGTGAGATACTTCGCCTATTACAGGGAGAGGATAGGATCTGAATATGAGGAGATTGAGATTCCGGAAGGTTCAACGGTTGAAGATTTAGTATCTGCATTAAATAGAATCCACCCCGGAAAATTCCAGAACAACGATATATTCATATCAATCGATTACAGGTTCGCAGATAAAAAGGATCGGATATCTGAAAACAAAATCGTGGGAATCATGCCCCATGTTTCCGGCGGATAAGCGTCAATCGGACAGGGCATCAGCGCTTGAAAGATCAAATGATACAGAATCATATTTTTTTCCCGATGTGAAAAAGTATTTCTCGCCGTCTATGTAAACGATGCATACGTAGCGTCCGCGGCTTAACGTGCATGTGCATCTGTACCCCCTGGCATCCGGGATTATGGATTCCTCTTTCAGCCTGTAGAATTTGCCATCAACCTTCACTATGTTCCTGTAGTCCATAAGTATCCAGCTCCTGTAGCTCCTGAGATTTTCAATGGTTTCTACGGATTCGACTATCTGCCCGTTTTCCATTGTGGTCAACGAATCATATCCAAGCTCCAGATCCCTGGAATTATGTGTAACGTATATATAAGAAATTCCGAACTCTTCTATGAGATCAAAAAGGCTTGAGATAAGGGACATCCTGGATCGCTCATCCTGCATCGAGAATGGTTCATCCATGAGCAGAAGTTTTGGCTTTGATATCAGCGCCCTGGCAACTGCAACACGCTGGGCCTGGCCGCCCGAGATTCTGTAAACGCTCCTGTCGAGTATTTCTTCAAGCTTCATGGCGTGTATTACGTCCTTGAATATTTCAACATCGCCGTTTCCATATCTTATGGATACCGCAAGGTTATTCCTGACGGTGTATTGCGGAAACAGCAAAAGATTCTGCGGTATATAGGATACGCCCCTTTTCCATGCCGGCACGTTGTCTATACGTTGATCATCAAGCGATATTGTGCCGGAATCTATCGTATTTATACCGCATATCGCCTTCAGGAAAGATGATTTTCCAGATCCGTTTTCACCCATTATAAAATTTCTCTTTCCCCCCGTCCGGTAATCATCTATCCGCAGATGGAATGTGCCAACAGCAAGATCAATACGGGATGCTTTCAGCATGGAAACTTTCCACCACCTTGAATACGCCGGTTATTATTATGCCTGTCACTATGAGTATGGCAGATGAGGCTGCAGCGGGGGCAAGGCCCTGGCCGATCCACTGTGAATAGATGAATACGCCGGCCAGTTTGTCAAAACTCGGGAAGATGTAATAGGCTACAATAAGTATGGCACCGACTTCAGAAACCGATCTTGCCCACGAGAGAAGGAAACCCTTCAGCATGGGCCTGAAGAGCATACGCATGGATATAACCCCGAAGCTCGTCAGCTCGTTAAGGCCAAGCGTCTTTGCAACATCTTCGTAATCCATTATCTCGTTTTTGTAGCTTGTACCTATCTCCCTTATGGAATAAGCCGATGAAAGAAAGAAGAGCGTTATAAGCACCGCAAATATGGTATCATCGAATGAATATCCCGGAACATACCGCGATATCAAGCTTCCCAGAGGCATCGTAGGCTCAAAGGTTATCAGCATTATTATGCCTACAACACTGTGCGGTATCATTATCGGTATTTCAACGAGGCTGTCAGCGGCTTTGTATATTATTCCACGCTTTCTTGATATGACATACGCATACGGAAGTGAAAAGAGAACCGCTGAAACTGCAACAACGGCGCAGATCTCATACGTGAGCACAATGCTTGAGAGTATACCTGATGACAGATCGCCAATTATATACGATACCGGTTCATATGTCAGGGCCCTTGCCAGGGGTATTATAAGCATGAGAAGGTATATTATAAAAAATGGAAAAAAGATCCATAAAAGTTTTGATTTCATCTAATGGCCCTCATGTATATTCTTCCGTGCATTGATGGCTTTACCGTAAGAATATCCGGAAGGAAAGCACCCGTATCATTTTCAGTCTTTTGTATTTTCATGCACATTCCAGCAGGTTCAGATTGCATACCTAAATATCCGTCGCTAAAATTTTTATTCGCATCAAAATAAAATATCATAGGCCTACGGATATGAGAAGTTTCCGCAGGCTTATATTTATTTATCCCCGATCGGAGGATATTGTTCTCAGTCATATGCCGATGTCGACAGATACGACGGCGGTGCCGTCACCAGAGCCTTAAGCTGGGCTGGCATGTTATTGATGCCCACTGCGAATGGATGTGAGATAGGATCAAACTTGCTCTGTTCAAGGTAGTTGTAGCCCATTGGCGTTATGAGATTATAGATATACTGTATGGCAGCGGGGCTCGAGTAATTGGATATTATCGTTACGCTATAGAATATCGGTGCCCCTGGAAGGTTTCCAACGGTATCATAGTATGGCCCTGCCTCGCTTATCTCTTCGTAGAAATCATCTACAGTGCTATTTACGCTGCCAAGGTTTATCCATGCTGGAAGGCCGTTGCCGCCGGTTGCGTTCTCGTAATAATCCAGCTTCTGGTTTATCGCCTGGGAAACGTATGTTATAGCGTAATCCGACGATCCCGCTTCAAGGTATGCATCCATGCCATATTCTTCAGTTGTAAGCAGGAACGTGCCGTTTAGGTACTTAGATATGAAAAGCTGGTGGTAAAGCGCAAGAGAATCATTAACGGGATATCCCCAGTTCTTTGCAAACCATGTGTTCCATGCATCATTGTACTCTTTGAATAAAGTCTCATTTCCGTTGAAGGCCATCTTCACATCAGGGTTGCTCCAGTCGGTGTACAGTATTCCGGCCAGTTTCATGGTTTCAATTGCCTGGAAGCCGCTTGGATCAAGAGATGAATTTGACGCACTTACTATCGTCTTGTTCTGTGTTATATTTTCAAACCAGTACGGGTTGGTTGAGTTAATGTCGTATTTACTGTTCAGCCAGGTAATCGCCATTTCATTGGCAGAGAAAATGATCTGCCAGTTGGCATAATGCGTCTGGTTCATCAGGTCCTGGTAGAGCACCGGGGCGGAAGCCGATATGAAAACACTGAACGGTTTTCCGCTCTGCACTTCCCTTGCTCCTGAAATTGAACCTGAAAACGTCATTCCAACCTTAATATCAGTCTGATTCTGGAATTGCGTGTTAAACTGGCTTCCGAGGACATATGTGAGCGATCCTGCAGCAAATGTGTTGATAGATTTCTGATTTGTAGCAGGCTGCGCTGTAAAATGCCCTACCGAGAAACCGACAACAAGGCCAACAACCATAAGCACTATCGCTATGTTGAGTGCTGTCCTTTTCTTTGGCATATTTCCATTATACATAGAAAAGTGATCGATTCAAGCGATAAAAAATTTGTTTGAAATGATCTATTACCATTATATTTTCGGATATATAAATATTTTATCCCATGTAATAAAGGTTCCCCGGTTAATTTTATACATGCAGATAAGGTGCATATAATATGCACATATATTTATATCTACAAACGTTACAATATCAATGTTTCTCAGAATTTCCAGGAGCATAAGGGGCGAAAAAAAATATGAGTACGCCGAGATAGCAGAAAGATATATAGAATCAGGAAGGCAGAAAACCAGGATACTGAAATACCTCGGGCCCGTAAAGAATGAAGACGACATGGCCAGGTACAGGCATGAACTGGATCTGGCCAGGGAGGAAATGGAAATGGGAAGAAATGCCGGGAACGGATTCACAATTCTTCCCCCGCTGGAATATGGCATTCCTTATGCTGTCATGGAGATAATGAAGAAAACCGGATTGCTGAAGGTTATAAGAAAATACGCCACCCCCTACACGCACCTGATAACCATGATGGCCATTGGAGAGATAATGCGCCCGTATACCGGCAGTGCGGACGATCTGTACAACCGTATTTATTATCCATGGAGCCGGATCGAAATAAACGAAAACAATCTGTACCACGCTCTCGAGAAGTTAGAAAGCGTAAGGAATGAAATGGAGCCGGCCATGTTCAGGCTGTTGAGGCCAGACACATCTATAGTACATTTTGACCTGACCACCGTGAATTTTGAAGGAAATTTATCTGACGATTTCATGCTCTTCGGCTATTCGAACGATAAAAAACGCGGAACAGAGCAGGTGATTGTGGGCATGGTGGTTGCCGGGGGTATTCCTGTCCATTGCGAATCCTGGATTGGCAACAGCGTCAGCGAGAATGATCTTGAAACTTCCATATCCACGGTGAGAAATCGTTTCAGGGTCAGGAATATAATACTGGTATCAGACCGCAAGTTTGCGAGATCGCTTTCGCCCGGCATATTCAGCAGGAACAGGTATATTACCACAGCCTACCGTTATGATTGCCCGTACAGGAAGATGATAATTGATGCAGAATTCACGGAAAACGATATCCATGGAAATATTTACGCGAAGGAGGTTAAGCTTGATCAGTCAACGGCCCAATCAAGAAGGAAAGGGCAAAACGATGCGCGTGGACTGCGCTTCATCGTCCTATACGACAGGGACAGGGAGATCATCGATCTCAACGATCTTGAGGACAAGATTGATTCTGTTAGAAAAAAAATTGCTGAATTCAAGGATCAGAGGGATCTGAAAAGGTCTCTTGGAGAACTGAGGCCTTTTGTAAAATTCACGGACAGGGGGCCAATACTGAACGGTAAATGGATAAACATTGTCAGGAAGCTTGCCGGCAGGTTCATGATCGTAACGAATACAAACATCCCTGCCGGCGATGTGATTGAAACTTACAGGAACCAGTGGAGTACGGAAAGATCCTTCAAGATCATAAGATCAATACTTAAAACAAGGCCGTCTTACAGGAGGGATTATGACCTGATCGGAGCCCACGTGTTCATGCAGATGATTTCCCTCATACTGTCGAAGATCATCGAATCTGGAAGTGGAATGCCCTTAAGGGATGCCATGATGTCGCTTTCGTCCCTTAAGGTTTTTCCGGTTGCACTCTCTTCCGGAGAGGTCATGATGGTCAACAGATCTGAAAGGGCGGAGGCAGTTCTCAATAAAATGGGCATACCATATCCGGAAACGGCTGTACACAGCATGCGTAAAAAATCATAAGATCCGGAAGTACGGGTGCATAGGCAATACTGTAAATTAAAAATATAAATTATAAGATTTCCATCTATTTCCAGCTGGAAATTATCTCATCCGATTTTGCCACAATAAGCTGCATTCTCATTATCTTCAGCGATGATTCATGCATCTCCCTGTTTGAGGAGGAAACGCAATCCTCTACCACGACCGGATAAAAACCACGGTTTGATGCGCTTCTGGCGCTTGACTCTACACCGATTTCAGTTGCTATTCCTGTAAAAATTACTGTGTCTATACCGGCGTTCTTCATCATGAGATCAAAATTGGTTCCAACGAAAATATCCGCTGTATTCTTGTTTATAATGATATCATCTGTTTCAGGTTTCACATCACTGCATATCTCGGCTTCCCTTGAACCCGGTTCCATGAACCTGATCTTCTTCGGATCGTTTACACCGTAGCGCTTCATCATGTTGTATGTCCTGAAGCCGGATTCATATCCTGCCGGCATTGGCGTTATCTTCGTGTAAAATATCCTTATACCTTTCTTCTTAGCTTCGCCTATCAGGGATTTCAAGTGTCCAATGAACTCGTCCCTGTTGAATATATTGTCAACAAGCGCATTCTGCACATCCCATACGACTAGAACAGTATGCTTCGGATCGATTATTTCCTTCAATTCCTTATACAGAGCGGTCATAAATGCAGAATTCAAGATCACATATTAGCTTTTCTAAACCTGAAGAGGAATGCGATCCCCGATCGATCCGATATTTGATCGAAAATCCGGCAGGGAAATATAAAAATAGGTATGGATCAGAAAACGGTGACTGCTATTATTTCATCGTCACTGTCCAGGTTTATTATCTTCACACCGGAGGTGTTTCTTGAAAGCTTTGCAATCTTTGATGCAGGTGTGCGGATGGTCTGCTCCTTCCTCGAAACGAGCAGTACCTCGTCGTCCTCGCGGACCGGTATGGCCTTGCTTATATTTCCAGTCCTCTCGCTCTCCTTATAAACGATCACACCCCCTGATCCCCTGTGATGAACCGGGAAATCAAATATGCTCGTGCGCTTTCCATATCCCCTGTTTGATATGCAGAGGATATCCTGGTCATCCTGTACCACAAAGGCCGAAATCACATAGTCATCTTTCCCAAGACGCATTGACCTGACACCTATCGAGGATCTTCCTGTTTCCCTTATTTCGTGTGTCTTGAACACGGCTCCCTTCCCGCGGGAGGATAGGACGAATATGTTCATGTCTATGGCTGTATGCGATACTGAAACGAGTTCATCGCCCTCCTCGAGACTTATTATCCTCAATCCTGACGATTTGGAATTGAATACCGGATCTGCCGCAGTTTTCTTAACGGATCCATCTTTAGTAACCATTATGAGCATCTCACCTTTTCCTTCTGGCGCCTTCATGATCTCGGTTATCCTTTCGTTCTGTTCGAGCTTCAGGAATGCCGCGGCGGAAACCCCTAATCCTGTCCTGGATTTTCTCGTTATCTCATAGGCTTTCTCCTTCATCACGCGGCCCGTGTTTGTGAAAAGATAGATTGTATCGTGTGAAAAGCAGTGAACGACACTTTTTACGGAATCTTCAGTTTTCATCAGCGTATTCACCCCTTTGCCGCCGCGTTTCTGGGTTTTATATTCATCAACGGATACCCTCTTTATAAGGCCGCCATAGCTGAGAAGTATCATTGATTCTTCATTCGGGATTAAATCCTCAATATTTCTCTCCTTGACTTCCCTGAATTTGACCCTGGTCCTGCGCTTGTCCCCGTATTTTTTCTTTATGTCTTCATTCTCTTCCTTAAGAATCCTGAACCTGGTTTCCTCGTTGTTTATGATGTCATCAAGCCTCTCTATCTCCTTCTGAACTTCATCCAGCTCTTTTGTCAGGCTTTCCCTTTCAATCCCTATCAGGCGCTGCAGCCTCATATCCAGTATTGCCTTGACCTGCTGATCGCTCAGATCATAACTGGTCTTCAGCATGGACGCAGCCTCATCGCTGTCCCTGGATTTCCTCAGAATGGATATGACATCGTCAATATGGTCTATGGCCGTTAAGAGGCCCCTTATTATCTCCCTTCTTTCGGCTTTCTTGCTGAATTCGAATTCCGATCTCTTCAGGATGATCGAGAGACGGTGGTCGACGAAATAATCTATAAGCTGCTTGAGGTTCAGCACCTTCGGCTCATTGTTCACAAGAACAAGGTTTATTATGCTTATGCTTGTCTCAAGGTCAGAATGCTCATAAAGCTGGTTGAGGACCAGCGGCTTTGTCTCCTCGTCCCTGACACGTATGGAAATCCTTGTTCCATGCCTGTCGCTCTCGTCCTTTATATCTGTTATGTCTTTTATGATCTCATTTTTGGCGAGATTGGCTATAGCTTCTACAAGCGTTGCCTTATTGATGCCATATGGCACGCTTTTCACTATGATCTTCTTTTCTTCGCTTAAATCGACCTCTCCCTGGGCTATGACCTTCCCCTTTCCGGTCCTGTATGCGTCTATCAGGTCCTTTCCATAGAACAGTATGCCACCGCCCGGAAAATCCGGGCCCTTTATGAATTTGAGGAGATCATCAACTGTGGAATTCCTGTTGTATATCTCATATTCGATTGCGTCGCATATTTCTGTCATGTTATGCGGAACCATATTTGTAGCCATTCCCACGGCTATCCCGGACGTCCCGTTAACCAGCAGGTTCGGCACTTTTGACGGCAGATACTCCGGCTCGGAAAGCGTCCCATCAAAATTCAGCCTGAAGGATACCGTATTCTCGTCTATATCATCCATCATGTCTTCCGCTATAGGCGTCAGGCGGGCTTCAGTATACCTCATTGCTGCCGGCGAATCGCCGTCTATTGATCCGAAGTTCCCCTGGCCGTCGATCAGCGGATACCTGAGGGAAAAATCCTGTGCCATCCTTGCCAGTGCGTCGTATATCGCCATATCGCCATGCGGGTGGTATTTACCCATCGTTTCTCCAACTATACGTGCACATTTTTTGTAAGGCTTATCATGTGTAACACTGAGCTCACGCATTGCGTAAAGTATCCTTCTCTGTACGGGTTTCAGGCCATCCTTGACATCCGGTATGGCCCTGCTGACTATGACACTCATCGCATATTCAAGGTATGATTTCCTGATTTCAATTTCAACTGGTCTCTTTTCCATAAAAATCACTACAGATCTATATTTTCGGCATAAACAGCATTTTCTTCAATAAATTTCCTTCTTGGCTCAACCTTCTCTCCCATGAGTATTGTGAATATCTCTTCAGCCGCTACAGCATCTTCAATCGTAACCTCAACGAGTTTCCTGGTCTTCGGGTTCATGGTCGTATCCCACAGCTGTTCAGGGTTCATTTCACCCAGACCCTTGAAACGCTGTATTATTGCATTCTTGCCAAGGCTGGCGGAAACAGTATCCTTTTCCTCGTCTGAATAGACGTATCGTATCTCCTGCCCCTTCTGTATACGGTACAGCGGAGGCTCGGCAAAGAACACATTTTCATTCTCAATCAGAATCCTTGCGTACCTGAAGAAAAAGGTCAGAAGCAGCGTGCGTATATGCGCACCGTCTACATCTGCATCGGTCATGATTATGGTCTTTCCATACCTGAGCTTCTTCAGGTTTATCCCTTCCTTGACTCCCGTGCCAAGGGCAGTTACAAGATCACGGATTATTTCATTGTCAACAACCTTCATGTCAGAGGCCTTTTCAACGTTGAGTATTTTTCCACGCAGGGGCAGAACGGCCTGGAACTGCCTGTTCCTGGCCTGTTTTGCGGATCCGCCGGCAGAATCACCTTCCACAAGATAGAGTTCGCTGTTGGCCGGATCATTCGAAGAACAGTCGGCAAGCTTCCCGGGAAGCCCTCCATTCTCAAGTGCAGATTTGCGTCTTACAAGCTCCTTTGCCTTCCTCGAAGCTTCACGTGCAGCAGCAGCCGAAAGCACCCTGGAAACGATATCATTCGCTATGTGCGGATTCGTCTCCATGTATGTTTTCATGAACTGTTCCACAGCAGACTGGACAAAACCGCGAACACTGCTGTTTCCGAGCTTTGACTTTGTCTGTCCCTCAAACTGCGGTTCAAGCAGTTTTACGTGTATCGCAGCAACAAGCCCTTCCCTTACATCGTCACCTGTTATGTCAGAGACCCCCTTTATAAGGTTGTTGGATCGTGCATAGTCCTGAACAGCCCTTGAGAGCCCCGAATGGAAGCCGGCTACGTGCGTGCCGCCCTCCGGAGTATTTATATTATTCACATACGACTGGATATTTTCTGAAATGTCCATTGTGTATACAAGTGAGAATTCCACTATGAAATGATCCTCAATATGCCTTTCGAATATCGGTTCATGTACCATTGTTTTTCCTTCTGCCATATACTTTACGAGTTCGATCAGGCCCCCTTCGTAGTGCAGCTTTTCGCTCTTTCCAGTGCGCTGATCCTCGATCGCTATGGTAAGCTGCGGGTTCAGGAAGGCAAGGTCGCGTATTCTTGACATAAGCGTGTCGTAGGAGAAATCGGTTGTCTCGAAAATTTCCGGATCGGGATAAAACTTTATAACTGTGCCATGGCCTGGAAAATGTATCTCCATTCCAAGATCCTTGATTGCCTGGGTGTCTGATGTCTTTATTTTTTTGAGGCCGGAGATGGGAATCCCCTTCTCAAATATTTCATAATACGTCTCCTCATCTTTCTTTACCAGTGCAATGAGCTTGCTTGAAAGCGCGTTCACAACATGGACGCCCACGCCGTGGAGGCCGCCGGTTATTTTGTAAACTTTCTTGTCAAATTTTGCTCCACTGTGCAGTTCTGTAAGCACTATCTCCAGGCCGGGCCTCTTGTATTTCGGATGAATATCGACAGGTATCCCCCTTCCGTCGTCCTCTATCTGTATCGATCCGTCCTTGGATATTTCAATATATATGTTTGAGCAGTATCCAGCTGCAGCTTCATCGACGCTGTTGTCGATAACTTCATAGGCCAGGTGGTGAAGTCCACGCTCATCAGTCGATCCAATGTACATTCCCGGAACTTTTCTTACAGCCTTCAGACCTTCAAGAATCTGAATCTGTGATGAATCATAATTATCTTCTGTCATTCTGAACACTATGCTTAATGGACATATAATATTAATCATTTTGTAATGCGAAATAACATTGAAAAATTGGGTTTAACATAAAAATATATTAATAAATATAAATAATATATTTTTAAATATTTCGAATAAAATAATTCTGAAGCATGAAGGCTGATTGCAGATGCCGCTACTTATCGTCTTACCTATCCTTAAAAGGATTACAGAATCACCCGAAGGCAGTTCATCTTAAAATTAATGATTCGAGGAAATGATCTTTCATTCCTGTATCTGGCGATTGCAGGATTGCTTTCATGGTGATCGAAATATTTTGCATGCTTTCGCTTCGTTTACGGAATGCGATATGAACTGCCGATTTCTTACAGAAAAAAATTCCGGCCCGCAGATATCCGGATAACGATCCGTGAGGCAGGGAAATGACAGGGAAAGACAAGGTAATTTCAATATGTTAGTCACGCATGGCAATGAATCATCTTTGAGATACGTTTATTAAGCAGTTTAAAATCAAAAACACATGATCGTCGAAGACCAGAGGAACATAGTCTGTGGAGGAGATCCTTTCAATTACCTGAAAAGCACACTCAAGGGGCTTTCATTCCAGGTTGATCCGGGGGAGGACGTGAAGCTCATAGTACTGAAGGATAAATTCCCCTATGACCGCAGCGTTTATGAGGGCCTGGCCAGAACATCCCGGTTTAAGGTGACCGATTTTTCTGAGAATGATGGCGAGGTCAGCATAGTTATGAGACGCGAGTGATTATTCCGGCGGCCGGTTTTACAGGAACCGGGCAAAATTAATATATCGGTGTATAATACAACCAGAAAGGTGTATTAATGGTCACGAAACCAGCAAGAATGTATTCAAGAATCACGGGTCCCGCATATACCAGAAGAGAGTTTATGGGCGGTGTCCCGTATCCAAAGATCACGACCTTTGTACAGGGCAATCAGCATAAGGAATTTCCTATAGAAATGCGCCTTGTCGCAGAAGAATCCTGCCAGATCAGGCATACCGCACTTGAAGCTGCTAGGGTATCGGTGAACAGAAAGATGACAAATGATGCTGGCCTCGATAATTTCTATCTCAAGATAGTCCCGTATCCCCACCAGGTGATCAGGGAACATAAAATGGCAACAGGTGCAGGAGCGGACCGTATTTCCAGTGGTATGAGAGCAGCCTTTGGAAGGCCGGTTGGAACAGCGGCACGCGTCATACACGATGATGTCATCATGATTGGAAGAACTGATGAGGCTCACGCACACGAACTGAAAGAGGCGATGAAGAAAGCATCAATAAAGCTTCCAACACCATGCCGCGTACTGATAACAAAAGGGAAGGATATAGCAGGGGCCCTTGGCCTATAAATGTTCTTTTAGATATTTTTCCCTGCTTCCAATAAAATTCTGTATGAATTTTGCAGCAAGCATGGATGTATTTCCATTATCATAAATGGGTGAGAACTCCACAATATCCATGCCTATAATTTTGTACGAAAGCCTTTCTATGACCTTCCTTACATCATAATCGGAGAGGCCGAAAGGTTCAGGCGTGCCCACGGCCGGGGCATATGCCGGGTCGATTCCATCCATGTCTATCGAGAGGTATATCTTCCTGTTCTTCCTGTCAATCTCGGATATTACGGTGTCGATCCCGGATCTGCGCACATCTTCGGAGGTTACGAACTTTACGTCCCTGAATCTCGGATCCTCGAACTCTTCACGCGATATCGATCTTGTCCCAATGGACACTATCCTTCCCTTCCCGAGTATTTCAAGGGATCTTCTTGTTACGCATGCGTGATTGTATATGTTCCCCATGTATGAATCACGGAAATCTGAATGGGCATCTATTATCACCATATCGGCATCGCCTATGTTTCTGACGGATCCGACCGTGATTGAGTGCTCCCCTCCGATCATGATAGGTATCTTATTGTCGGAAAATATCGTTTTTGTGATGAAATCCACCTGATCAACAATTTCGGAAGCATCCTCGGTTTCACCTGTATTTCCGAGATCGGCTATGGGAATTTCCGTGAAATCTATCCCGTAGTTGAAATCAAAAGATTCAAGATTCACGTAAGCATCCCTTACAGAATCAGGTGCATACCTTGATCCGCGCCTGTAACTTGAAGTATTGTCAAAGGGAACGCCAAATATGATGTATCTGGCATCTTCATACCCGCTCCTTGCATCTGCGATTTTTTTAAGCGAAAGAAAACTGTTCAGTTCTGAAACATGATCTTTCTCATTCCCATTGTTTCCCAATACTGCACCTCTGTTCCGGGTTTCACTCTATCGGCAATTTCTGGATCAAGGGGGATCAGGAAGGTTTCATAGGTTTCGCTATCCATGAGCTGCACTTCGTTATTCATCAGGGATAAAACCTGTGCATTCTTTTTCTCTATCATAGGTATTTTTACCTTATGTTTTACAGGATACACAACACTCTTTTTCTGGTTGTCGAATACGCCTATGGCAACTATCCTGCCCTTTGCTTCGCCATGCTTTCCAGGTTTGGACATTGTAATCTCAACGATCTTGCATGGAATATCATCTATCAGTATGTAACGACCAACTTTAAGCTCTCTAACTTCTGCCTCTTGCCAACTCATTAATATCGAGACGTGATTTTATCAGTATTTAAATACTTTCTCAAAGAAACATATATATATTTATTTGGCAATAAAAATGTTTATTTATTTTTATAATTCTTTATAAAGATAAGTTAATATAAAAAAATGTGTTATATTTTCAGTGATAACTATGGAAGGGAAAATGCCGTTGATAGGTGAAAAATTTCCAGAAATGGATGTCGTTACGACAATGGGAAGCATGAAGCTTCCGGATCAGTATAATGGAAAATGGTTCGTGCTCTTCAGCCACCCGGGGGACTTCACTCCCGTATGCACAACGGAATTCTATTCCTTTGCATTGAAGAATGACAGGTTCCAGGAGCTTGGCGCATCTCTCATAGGGCTGAGCGTTGACAGCAAGATATCGCATATCGAATGGGTTGAATGGATAAAGGAAAACCTGAAGATAGACGTACCATTTCCAATAATAGCTGACAGCATGGGCACGGTTGCAAACAGGCTTGGCATGATACACGCAGAATCTGCCACCTCTACCATAAGGGCCGTGTTCATAGTGGACACAAAGGGTATAATAAGGGCAATTTTATATTATCCACTCGAGACCGGGAGGAATATACAGGAAATACTGAGACTTATAAAGTCGCTGCAGATGGTTGACAGGTATAAGGTCGTTACACCGGCTAACTGGCCGGAAAGTGAACTGATCGGCGACCACTTCCTGAATGCTCCGCCGGCATCCATTGACCAGATACCTGATCGTGTGAAAAAATACAAGGGATACTCATGGTGGCTGACATACCAGGATGCACCGAAAAATGAAATTGACGAAGCAAAAAAGATAACAAATGCAGATAAAAAATAAAGTATAATCAAATAAAATTACATTTTTCAAAGTATTCTGGATCAAAATTCAGTAATTTTCCATTTTTTTTCAGTATTCTGCCGTTCACCATTACGGTATCAACGTATGCGGGATTTGCAGAATAAACTATACTGCTTATAGCGTTTTCCTCTGAAACGGGCAGCAGTCCGGGCCTTCTGGCATCCAGGATCACGATATCCGCCTTCCGGCCCGCCTCAATGATCCCTATTCTGGATTTCAAGGCTTTTCCTGCATTTCTTGTAGCGAAATCCATAACATCCCGGGCTTTTATGAAGGATGCATCCCATCTCTGGTTCTTGACTGTCAGGGGGGAAAACTTCATCTCCTCAAATAGATTCAGCGAATTGTTGCTTCCGTTGCTGTCTGTCCCTAAAGTTATGTTGATATTGTTCTCCATCATTTCAGGTACAGGGGGAACCCCTCCGGTGCCGAGCTTGAAGTTGCTTACAGAATTCCATGATACATTGACTCCTTTTGAGGCAAGAAGCTTGACCTCATGGTTTGTGACCCATACACAGTGGGCCGCAACCAGGCGTTCGTTCAGGAACCCTATCTTTTCGAGATGCTCCACGGGCCGTTCTCCGATCTTCCTGACGAGGTCATAGACCTCCTTTCTTGTTTCCGCGAGGTGCGTATGAATGAGTGTATCATACTTCTCTGCAATCTCCTTTGCCCGTGCATATGTTTCATCACCGGCGACATATATTCCCTGTATGCCAATGGACGGAGTTACCATGCTGTTTCCTTTCCATTTCTTTATGAAAGTCTCGGCATTGGATACCGGATCGCCACTCTGTGTCGTGAACTCCCTGTCCAGGGTGACCCAGGAAAGAAATGCGCGAATGCCTGTATCTTCAGCGGCTCTTGCTATTACATCTTCTGAATAATAAAGGTCAAGGAAAGATGTGATTCCAGAATCGATCATCTCATACATGGCCAGCTTTGCAGAATTGTATATGCCTTCATCGGTTCTTTTTGCATCATACTTGAATGTCTTTTCAAGAAAATCACCCAGTTCGATGTCATCAAGCTTCCCCTTGAGATGGGCCATTGCAACATGGGCATGAGTGTTTATGAGTCCGGGGATGATGATTTTGCCGGAGGCATCTATCGTTTCTTCAGCCTCTTTTTCATCCTTTCCAGCGTATA